>Ga0307515_10000076_pt1 | contig 228736 bp, 212 predicted proteins | sample 17_EM_MG_FD_194513 | JGI IMG/M metagenome (GOLD analysis project Ga0307515, IMG submission 194513) | Populus trichocarpa ectomycorrhiza microbial communities from riparian zone in the Pacific Northwest, United States - 17_EM | ecosystem: Host-associated > Plants > Roots > Unclassified... | reverse complement strand
GACATCAGACAGACTATTGCCGCAGTGTCTCTCCCATCGCGACTAGCCAAATCAATATGCCCATGGAGGACACTGCGGATAAAGGAACCGCATTCTTTTCTACAATCAGGTCTCATGGCCAATCCGCCTCGTCTTAATACGCTATACTAAAATCTGCCTACTCTTTTGCCACGCAGTGTACTCCGCATGATCGTGTGAATAGAAATCTCTGCCGGAGAGACACTGAGCGGGAGAGTTGATCTAAGCAAACGACATCAGACATCCTACATCCTACATCAGACATTAACATCAGGCATTTTTCAAATAAGCCAACTGGCCCAGGTGATAACTCTGGTGATTGGTGCGATTGATAATAATATTTAGTTTGTTACGGTGAGGTTCTTTTGCAAAGTCGGTTTCTGAAACAGCGGTATGCCGCGTAAACCATTCTTCGGGTGTCATGCCGGTCATGTGTTGGGTGAGCTGTTCATTGATTTCATTCCAGTAATTTTTAATAATATCCAGTGAAGGTTTTTCCAGCCCTGCATTTTCCGGATTGGTAAGAAAAATGGATTCCAATTCAGGATGCAATTTCGGGCCAAAACCCAGCAACGGCAGCATACCATCGTTTACCGCGGTAAGATGGCCTGCCAGGTAGACACCCGAATTTCTTCCGGGTGCAGTGGCGGCCTGCAGTTGTTCTTCTGTTAGTGTTTCCAGCAATTTATCGAGCCGGCTATTTTGTTTTTGCCATTCGGCGATGGTCATTTTTATTACCAGTTGCAAGTTGTCCATAAACACTATTTATGTTGAATTTTAAATTTTTAATTTTGAATTTGAAATTGTCCGCATTCCTGTTTAAAATAAAAATCATGACATGAGAATAAAATAAATCAGACATCATTCTTCTGCCACTTTTTTTATTTCTACCAGCACAGGATTCCATCCCTCACCATTGTTGTATACATCCAGGTATCTTTTTTCACCGTTGGCTGCTTTTTCAAAGCCATCCTGGCTAACGGTAAGTGTTGTAATTCCATCCTGTTCAGATAGCTGGTAATACACATTCAGGTGATTGTCTGGTATATCCGGCATGTCGGCATTTGGATCAAAAACAGTATAGGTAAGCAAGGTGGGCGGTTTAATGGCAACAATGTTTCCTTTTACAAAAACTGTTTCCTTGCCTTCGTAGTTAGCCCTCCACAGCAATGGGCTGCCGGGTTTCCAGTCAGATACGGTCTCGCAGCCGAACATATATTTTTTGGTTTGTTCCGGGTTGGTAAGCGTGTCCCATACTTTATCGATGGGTGCGTGGATACTGATGGTGTTTTCTACCACTTTTTTGCTCATGACAAGATTTTTTGGTTTGTAAAATGCGGGTATAAAAGTACAGAAAGCCGATTACTCCAGCTCCGACAAATACCTGCAGGCATCGCTATTTTTATTTTTTACAATAAGCCAATGCCTACCGCCGTCACCACAATTTTTATAAAACCATCCACCACTTTGGAAGTTGTTTCCAGAACGCCGGCCAGTTTATCCAGTTTTTTGGAGGATTTATTTATTTTTTCTGTCAGTTCCCGCAGCTTAATTGTGTCGGCGGTTAAAGACGCCACCAGTTCATCACGGAGGGTATCTATGATGGATCGTTCCAGGCTGCGCAATGTAAGCATTGCTGTCTGCAGTAATATTTTATCGGCTGCTGTTAAACCTTTTTTTCCCCTTGCAACGCTCACTTCCTCAATGGCATCCTGCACCTGTTTCAATGTTTGGGGTTTGAATTGCGAAGTATCCATAATGGTTATTTTTTATGAGAATCTATGGCAGAGATGGTTGTCCTTACTTCTTTAACATCGTCATACAGGGTTTGCAAAGCTGTAATGAATTCGTTGAGTGTTTTCTTTTGCAGTATCTGCGCCGTCAGGTCTGCATGAGCCGCACGCAATGCTTCCGTGGCTTCAATGGTCTGAATCCTGAGTGTGTCTATACGATCCACATCCATATATAGTTCCAGGTAATCGCGCTCATGTTGTATTTGCGGTTTCCGGTGCCGTAGAAAATTTTTATAATCGGTTTCAATACCCTGTCTTTCATTGGCGATCAATGAATCAATTTTACCGGATCGTAAAAACTGCAGCAGGTTGCCGGTCATAACGCTAATCAGTTCATCGGCCGCCGGTACAAAACGTTTTATTTCATTGGCCTGTTTGGCGCGCACCCATTGTTTACCACCCGCCATAATAAGACTGCCCACCAGTCCGCCTATCCCTTTGGTCACTTTTTTTGATTCCGGAATATTATTATAGGCGCCAATCAGCGAATCCAGTCCTGCCCCAAGGTTGGTTGCCTGTTCGCCTGCGTTGCTGATGTGTTTGTCGGAAGATAACAGCCGTAACGCATGTATGTATTTGTCGATAATCTTAAAAGTGATATCAATGGTCTTCGATGTATTGTAACCATGTCTTTTCGATTCCATGATATGGTTCAGTTCAGCGATATGCTGCTTCACAGTTTTTTCGGCCGAGCTGTCGTCGTCCGGGTCACTGGCTTTATTGATGTCATCAAAATCCTCAAGCGAATTGACGAGGTATACCCCACGTTTTACGTACACATCTGCCAGCGAAGTCATTATTTTGGAAGGATAGGCGGAGAAATCAGCGCTTGTTTTGGAGAACTGGTTCACTGCTTCCACCTGTGATTTTGTGAGAGAGGCGCAACTGCTCAATAATACAACCAAAGCAGCGCCTGCTGCAAGAAAATTTTTCATAAGCTAAGTAGAATAATAGTTAAAGGGTGGCGATGGTATTGTACTGCAAAGTAGGGCAATTTTATTGACCGGTAAAAATATTTCAAAACCGGCTTCCGTTATAAACCCGTCTGCCGGGGGCTGGTTTTTGCCGGATAAAAAATTACATTTGCCGCATGACAAGACAGCAACTGGTTGAGCAGATACGCAGCAAACAATCTTATCTCTGTGTAGGCCTGGATACCGATATTACGAAGATACCCGCCCATCTTTTGTCCGGGTCCGACCCGGTTTTTGCCTTTAATAAAGCAATCATAGATGCCACACAGGATCTTTGTGTGAGTTATAAAATAAATACTGCTTTCTATGAGGCACAGGGATTGAAAGGCTGGCAGTCAATGGAAAAAACACTGCAGTACATACCTTCCAATATTTTCAGTATTGCTGATGCCAAACGTGGCGATATTGGCAATACCTCCGGCCAGTATGCCAAAGCGTTTTTTGAAACCCTGCCCTTCGATTCCATTACGGTAGCGCCGTATATGGGCGAAGACAGCATACAACCCTTCCTGGCGTATGCAGACAAATGGGCCATTGTACTGGGACTGACTTCCAACGACGGCGCAAAAGATTTTGAACTGCAGCAGATGGCGGGAGAAAAATTATACGAAAAAGTATTACGCACGGTATCTGGCTGGGGTAACCCCGGTAACCTGATGTTTGTAGTGGGCGCCACCCGCGCAGAAGAATTTGTCAATATCCGGAAAATACTTCCACAGCATTTCTTTTTAGTGCCCGGTGTAGGTGCGCAGGGCGGCAGCCTCCGCGAAATTTCCGGGAAGGCCATGAATAAAGATATTGGCCTGCTCGTAAACGTTAGCCGCGCCATCATCTACGCATCCGGCAAAGAAGATTTTGCCCGGCAGGCAAGATCTGTTGCACAACAATACCAGCAGGAGATGAAAATATATTTGGAGGAAATGTCTGATTTAGATGTCTGATTCCGATGTCTGATGTCTGATGTAGGATGTCTGATATCGTTTGCTCAGCTATTTATTTCTCTGTCCTCACAGTGTCTCTCCATTCGGGATCTATATAATCATCATGGCCGTGGAGGACACTGCGGATAAAGGAACGTATGCTCTTCTTCAGTCAGATCTTATTACCAACGCGCCTCGTCTTAATACGCTATACTAAAATCTGCATACTCTTTTGCCACGGCTGATTGCGATGTCTGATGTAGGATGTCTGATATCGTTTGCTCAGCTATTTATTTCTCTGTCCTCGCAGTGTCTCTCCATTCGGGATCTATATAATCATCATGCCCGTGGAGGACACTGCGGATAAAGGAACGTATGCTCTTCTTCAGTCAGATCTTATTACCAACGCGCCTCGTCTAAATACTCAATACTAAAATCTGCATACTCTTTTGCCACGGCTGATTGCGACGTCTGATGTAGAATGTCTGATATCGTTTGCTCAGCTATTTATTTCTCTGTCCTCGCAGTGTCTCTCCATTCGCGACTAGCCCAAGCAATTTGCCCGTGGAGGACACTGCGGATAAAGGAACCGCATTCTTTTTTACAATCAGGTCTCATGGCCAACGCGCCTCGTCTTAATACGCTATAACGTCAGACCGAAGTCACCGAAAATTTATCTTATTTTATCATCGCAATCATAAAAATCTGCGTTCCATCAGACTCGCAAAAGCATCATCACAACCTGCCTGCCGGCAGGCAGGTGTGACATCAGATATGATCGTCAAACGTCCCGGCAAGTATCATCTTGCCGGGACGTTTGCACAAAACAGTTATAAAAAAGGGGTTAGTCGTTTTAAATAAACCGTACTGTACCGAAACTGGATTTTATTTTCACTTTACAGGCGCCGCTTCCGCTTTTGCCGGTATAATCTTTATCGAATTTCGGGCCGTGTTCATCATCGTCTTCCTTTTTCTCTTTTATAACAATCGATGTACCGTTATGGAACTCGCCAAAATTGGTATGGATGTCGAAATCTCCATTGAAGCCGTCCGCTACATTTACTTCAATTTTAGAAAACTGGTTGTTGAGGTTAAAATCAGTGGCGCTGTTATTTAAAGTAAGCTTTACTTTATCGCAGTATTCGAAGTTGCCTTTTATTTCGCCTGTCATCTTCTTGATTTCCGCTTTGGAGAATTTGATGACGATTTTACAATTATTAATGCTTTCTACAACCGCGCTTCCAAACTCCACATGCAGTTCTTTAATATTAGTGAGGTTGCCTGCTACCAGTTCCCCGAATTTATGGGTGATCTCCACGGGCCCGCTCATATCCGGAACAAACGATTTTCCAAACTGGCTTTCCAGTTTTAAAGGATTGGAAGCCGGCATGTTTACCTCATAATTTATTTCCATGCTCTGGCTGTTATTATTGTTCTTTTTATCGCCCTTCCATTCCTGTTTGCCAAAATTTGTTTTGAATGAAACACCTTCGCCGCCCTTATTGTCTTCTATTGAAATATTATCAAGAATATTCTGTGCCCTTTCTTCGCTGGAACCTTTTACAATGATGGTCACATCTACTTTTACTTCGCTTTTGTTCCAGGTGGTTATTTTTACCTCTCCAAACTGGTTGTTGATGCTTACTTTATCATTGGCCGACAGGTTGTAGGATTTAGAATAGGTTTTTTTCTTTTCTACATCGGGTCCGTCTGCTGCAAACAACCAGGCTGAAGTTACCAGTAAAAGCGCGGTGGTTAGTATATATTTACGCACTTCTGTATGCTTTTTCATATGCTTCTTTTTTTGTGTTGTTGATTTTTTTAATAATGTTTAATTGCTGATTAAGTAGCGCTTCCTGGTACTGCAGGTTCTGAATCATGGCTTCCAAAATCTGTTCGCGGTTAGGATTTACGGGAAGTTGCTTCTTCAGAGTATGAAAAGTGCTGTCCAGCTTGTTAAAGTCGCCGGCGAATTGCTGGTACAGCAGGGGTTCCTCATTTTTAATTTTCTTTATCTGGTTTTGTTTTATTTCTACCAGCCTGGCATAGTGCACCAATTCCTCACTGTATTCTGCATCTTCATTCTGTACCAGTGGTGTATTACCGGTTGTTTTTTCCGGGTTTACCTGCGCGGTAGTTTCCGGTGTGTCTTTTTTTGTTTCTTTCACTACTTCCGGAACGTTACCGGTGGCGGGTTGCTCTTTTGCCCGGGCAAAATTGTCCGTGTTTTTTTTATTGGTATTCATAAAGTACCATACACCAGCGCCCAGTGCCAACACTATGGCTGCTGCAGCGCTCCAGCGCAATACCCTCATGCTGATGTGTATGCCTTTCTGCTCCGCAGGTTTCTTTAGCTGCTGCTGAATATTGTGCCATACAACAGGGCCCGGTTCAAACTTGTCGAAATCTTCCCGGTTATTTTTTACAAAATCATCCAATTGATCACTCATGATATGCCTCCTTCTTTTAGGATACCCATTAATTTTTGTTTTGCCCGGTGGTATTGTGTCCTTACCGTATTGTGCGATATACCGAGCATCTTGCCAATTTCTTCCTGCGGTATTTCTTCCAGCAGATACAAACTCACCACTGCCCTGTAACCATCCGGCAGTTTTTGTATGGCATTTCTTACTTCGTCTACTTTGTATTGAAAAGCCACTTCGTCTACTGCTTCGTATTCACTCCGGTCCGCCACCTGTGTGCTTTCTATGTCTACCAGCTGCAGTTTCTTTTTGCGCAGCAGCGAAATGGATTTGTTGATTACTATCCTTTTCAGCCATGCACCGAAAGTGCTGTTGTACCTGAAATCTTTCAGGTGTTTGAAAGCATCCACAAAAGCATCCTGCAGCACATCCTCTGCGTCGCCCACATTGTTTACAATGCGCAGGCTGGTATTGAACATGGCCCGGGAATATTTTTTGTATAACTCACTGTATCCCAGGCTGTCACCTTGTTTACAGCGTTCAACCAATTCATCGTATGCTATTGTTGCGGTCAGTTCCAATGCGTTGTTTTTGTGGGTGTTTGGTATAAGGTCGTAATATTAAGAAACATGTTGCACGGGGTCGTTAAATTTTTTAACCTTTCTCTCAGACAGCCTTTTTCTGAACAGAAGTATGCAGTGTTTTAGTATAAGCCGGTATCATATAAACTCCAACTTTTTACGCAGTGGAAGGCACTGGCTTGATGCGTCTGCGCCGCATACATGGCGGGCGGATGCTTATCCCCTGTTTTTCTTACTTTCGCCATTGTTTCTGACAGATACCAACAGGGTGCCGCGCACTGCATGCCAATAGTAAAGCAGTGCATTGCCGCCATACTGTGCAGGCCGGTCATGACCGGGGTAGCACCAATTTTATTATCGTTGTTTAAAAACTTGCCTCCATGTCTAAAGATTTGTTTCAGAGCCCGGATTATTTTCTACTGGATGAATTGCTGACAGACGAACAGAAACTGGTGCGCGAAAGTGTGCGTTCATACGTAAAAAAAGAAATCTCCCCCATCATAGAAGATTATGCCCAGCGGGCCGAATTTCCGCAACTGATAGTGAAACAGCTGGGAGACCTGGGTTGTTTCGGGCCTACTGTTCCGGTTGAATATGGTGGCGGAGGTCTTGATTATATCAGCTACGGACTAATGATGCAGGAACTGGAAAGAGGCGACAGCGGCGTACGCTCCACCGCATCCGTACAGGGCTCTCTTGTTATGTTTCCGATATACGCTTATGGCAATGAAGCCCAGCGAAAAAAATACTTACCCAAACTGGCCAGCGGCGAATGGCTGGGCTGTTTTGGTTTAACAGAGCCCAACCATGGCAGCGACCCCAGCGGTATGCTAACTACTATTAAAGATGCCGGCAGCCATGTTATATTAAATGGTGCTAAAATGTGGATCAGCAATGCACCCTTTGCGCAGGTGGCGGTGGTTTGGGCAAAAGATGAACAGGGCATCATCCGTGGTGTTATTGCAGAACGCGGCATGGAAGGCTTTACCACGCCCACCACACATGGCAAGTGGAGCTTACGCGCAAGCGCAACTGGAGAACTTGTTTTTGACAATGTAAAAATTCCCAAAGAAAATATATTACCCAATGTGCAGGGGTTGAAAGGACCGCTTAACTGCTTAACCAAAGCGCGCTATGGCATTGCCTGGGGTTCGGTAGGCGCCGCCATGGATTGTTATGATACCGCATTGCGGTATGCCAAAGAAAGAATTCAGTTTGATAAACCCATTGCAGGCTTCCAGCTTCAGCAGAAAAAACTGGCCGAAATGATTACAGAAATAACCAAGGCACAATTATTGAACTGGCGGATGGGCGTTTTAATGAATGAAAACAAGGTAACACCCGCACAGGTAAGTATGGCCAAACGGAATGGCTGCGAGATTGCACAAAACATCAGCCGTGAAGCAAGACAGGTACTGGGCGGTATGGGTATTACCGGAGAATACAGCGTTATGCGCCACATGATGAATATTGAAAGTGTGATTACCTACGAAGGCACCCATGATATTCACCTGCTGATAACCGGTATGGATGTCACTGGAATTAATGCATTTAAATAGTTGATTTGTTGATCAGTTGACTAGTTGATTAGAAGAGAAGCTATTACTACCAATACAACCAATCAACCAATCAACTGATCAACCAATCAACTGATCAACCAATCAACGGACATGCGCATCTTCTTAATCGGTTTTATGGGTTCGGGTAAAACGCACTGGGGTAAAATATTATCGCGGCAGACCGCATTGCCGTATTTTGACCTGGACGAAGTAATAGTGGCATCTGAAAAAAGAACCATCCAGCAGCTGTTTCATGATAAAGGCGAAGAATATTTCCGTGTAAAAGAACAGGAAGTATTGCAGGCGCTTGCAGAAGATCATGAAAATGTAATTATATCCACCGGCGGCGGTACGCCCTGCTTTTTTAACAATATCGATTTTATGCGGCAGCAGGGCAAGGTAATCTGGCTGAACACATCGGTGGATATTTTACTGGAACGGTTATTGAAACAAAAACACAGCCGCCCGCTGATAAAGAATATTTCTGACAGCGAATTGAAATCGTATATTATCAAAAAACTGCAGGACAGGAAAATGTATTATGAACAGGCGCATGTAATGCTGCATGAAGAAGTGATTACTACAGAATCATTACTAAAATCAATACAGGATGCATAGATGGTTTTTAGTCACCGCTTCATTAATTGGTGCATTATCGGTGGCCCTTGGCGCATTTGCAGCGCACGGTTTAAAACAGGTAGTACCCGCAGAATCTGTAGCCATATTTGAAACAGGGGTCCGTTACCAGTTTTATCATGCCTTCGCTTTGCTGGCAGTAGCTGTATTGTTTGAAAAATACCCCGGTGTCTTATTGCAATGGGCAGGCAATTGTTTCCAGATAGGTATCATCTTATTTTCTGGTTCGCTTTACCTGCTCACCGCCCTCAAAGCCTCCGAAACAGTGGGCATTTCCAAAATTGGACTGATTACTCCATTTGGCGGATTGTTTTTTATAGCAGGATGGATACTGATGGTGATTGCATTTATAAAAAAGGGACCGGTCAATGACTAAGCGCGCCGGTTGTTCATGGAGCGGTGGCAAAGACAGTTGTTTTGCGCTGATGCAGGCTACCGGTCAGGGTTATGCGCCCGTGCTGCTGGTGAATATGATGAATGAGCATGGGAAAATCTCCCGTTCGCATGGTTTACCCGCTTCCCTGTTGCAGCAACAGGCTGCCGCTATGGGTCTCCCGCTAATTGCTACGCCTACTACCTGGAATGATTACGAAAAAAATTTTGTGACCGTACTGGGCCAGGCATCCGGTCAGTACAATGCGCAGGCAATGATTTTTGGTGATATCGATTTGCAGGCGCACCGCGACTGGGAAGAGATGGTATGTAAAAAAGCAGGTCTGGATGCCGTATTGCCGCTCTGGCAGCAGGATAGGAAGGCATTGGTATTTCAGATGCTGGAAGCCGGCATCACAGCAATGATAGTTTCCTGCAATACAGTCATGGGCCAATCTTTCCTGGGCAGGCAACTGACACCCGAACTGGTAACGCGTTTAGAAGAAACTGGTGTGGATGTTTGTGGTGAGAACGGTGAATTCCATACGCTGGTGGTGGATTGTCCGCTGTTTAAAAACCCGGTTTCAGTGCCGGACTATACTACTGTGCTGCACGATAATTATTGGTTTATTAGCTGGGCGGGTGGTGAGTAGCCAGTGGCTGGCAGGCGTTTGCTTGCCGAATCATATCAGCGATAACTTATTACTTAATACTTAATACCCTTTACATAGGCACGGTGAGGGTAGTGGTGGTTCCCTCTTTGTTAATGATGGAGAAATGGCCGTCGATGCTTTCAATCCTTTTTTTCATATTGTTGAGGCCATTGCCAAACTCGCGTAATTTTTGCAGGTTGATGCCTACGCCATTATCATGAATCTGTATCTCCAGCGTGCCTGATAAAACTATCACTTTTATCCATACATCATTTGCCCTGGAGTGTTTTACGATATTGTTGAGCGATTCTTTAACGCATAAAAAAACGTTCCTTCTTTTTTCGCCGCTCATTTCCACTGCCGGAATATTCTCCGCGCTTTCAAAATGACAGTCAATATTGGTGCTTTCAAAAAACTCCAGCGCATAGGAGCGGGTATAAGCAATCATATTATCCAGCTTGTCGTTGCTGCTGCTCATGGTCCAGATAATGGTGTTCATTTTGCTGAGCAGGTCGTTGGCGTTGTTCGATATTTTGTCGATCTCCGGCAGCGTATTGTCTTTCATTTTTGTTTTTACAATTTCACTCATCAGTCGTATTGCGGTAACGCCCGAGCCCAGTTCATCATGCATATCCGTGGAGATGCGGTTGCGTTCTTCCTGTTTGGCCTCTACTACCGCCAGTTGTTTTTCAAATTCCTTTCTTTCATTGTCGAGCAGCAATCGCTCCCGCTCGCGGGTTCTTTCAATAATGTCGTGCCGGTTTTTAAACGCCAGCGCCATTAGAAAGAAAATCAATTCTATCGTCATGCCCAGCTCATAATAAAACAGTGCATCGCGCCAGATAGACGGTCCGGTGAGGTTAAGAATGCCGGGGTTTTGGATGAGCATTTGAGATATCACCGATAGCGCCACCAGGAAGAAATGACCGGCCGCCAGAAAATTCAGCATCTTGTTCTTCTTCATAATGGCGTACACAATAAATATGATAGTGGTGGCAAACCACTGGTACTTGGTAACGGCTTCAATGGTTTCCTGGGCTATATAACTGCCGGAGAAAAAATTGATGTATGAAAAAACGATTAGGCTGATAATAATGACTGCCTGCCCGATGATAAATAATTTATGCAGGAAGGGGAAATTTTTACGGGTCTCCAGAAATTTACGGAGAAATATAAAATAAAAGAAAATGCCCAGGCTCTGGATGATGAAATCGAGATAGCTTTCAAAATAATAATTAAACGAAACCGTGCTTTTCATGTAAAATGATTTGAGAAAGAAAAGCAGGGCCGTTAAAAATGCAAAACAGGAATAATACATAAACTCAATGCTGCCATTGAGTATAAAAACTGCCATGGAATAAAAAACCATCATCAGCAGGATGCCTGTAATGATGTAATTGTACATGGTATTATTGTTGAGCGGCAGTTTCAGCGTCCTTGAAAAAGGCAGCAGGTAATAATCGCGGATTATCCGGATGTCCATTACGTTTACGGAAGTATGCACAAATTTCAGGTGTGCATAAAAAAGAGTGCTTTGCCCGGATGCCTGGCGAATGCCCCTGTAACCGATGGAGTCGGTAATGGGTGGCAGCAGCAGTGGTACAGGCGAGATGGTTTTCTGTGAATCGTTGTATGCATACAAATCGATGGTACTGGCAAAAACACCCGGAAAAAAATAAACGCTTATCAGGGTGTCGGCAGAGTTGTATAACCGGAAACAAACCCACCAGTCTTCTTCAGTCTGTACTGCGTTGAGGTGCCGGAAAACATTTTTTGGGGCTTTTGTAAAATTAAGTGCCGGCAATTGACTTAAGGTAACCATATGCAGGCTGTCCTGGAAACAAACGCTGCGGTAATCGATGGTATCGGAAAGCAGGATTTTAGCAATATCTATAATCGGCGGTTTTTGCTGCGCCACCACCTGCGCGGTGCCGGTAAGGACAATAACCAGGAACAGAAAAAAAATATTTTTTTTCAAAGGTGGCTTAACAAACTTCATGTTGACAGGGTGTTTACTGGCGGGCAGGGATTTCAATAAAAACAGAAAATTACAACTTTCTTTTAGTAAAGCCTGCATTGCATTGTAAGCGGTTAGTTTGGTTATATGCTTATCTTTGCCGCCATGGCAACCAAGGCAAAAACAAAGAAGGGCCAGCTAACTGAAGCGGGTAAACTAAAAACTGAAAAAGACCAGCCATTACCTATCAAGAACCTGGTAAAAGATGAACGCACCCATAAGATTACCGGGGCTGTACTTATTTTACTCGCCTTCTTTCTGTTTGTGGCGTTTGCCTCCTACCTGTTTACCTGGCAAACAGATATGAATGTGGTTTTCAACCAGGGGCTCAAACCTTTATTTTCTTCTGTAAAAACTGCCAACCTGCTGGGCAATCTCGGCGCCGTGGTAGCTCATTTCTTTTTTTACTATGGTTTTGGAATAGCCTCTTTTTTGTTGTGTACTTTCTTCTTTGTATCCGGTGTAAATCTGCTTTTTGGAAAGAAGCTGTTTTCTGTCTGGCGCAACACAAAATATGTGATTGCGGGTCTTGTTTTTTTTAGTGTAAGCCTGGCGTTTATCATGAAAGGCAGCAGCTTTTTCTGGGGTGGTGGCTTTGGTGAAAACATCAGCCGTTTTCTGGTACAGGCCATCGGTACACTCGGCACTGCGGCACTGCTTTCCATCATTGGCCTCGCTTATATAATCTGGCGTTTCAACCCGGTATTTAAAGTGCCCAAATTGCCGGAAAGAAAAACCGCGACGGTTGTTGCAGGCGAAGAGACGCCCATTGCAAATGAAGCCGCCCTGTTTATTGAAACATCGCCGGCCAACGGGAAAGGCAACAGCCTCAAAAAAGGTTCCTCCCTGGTAATGCCTTCAAAAGAAAATACGGCAGACCCGGTGCTGGAATTAAAACTTACAGAGAAAGATCCCGAAACAGATTTGGATGCCGGTGATTATCCGGACACACCTGCTGTTCCGCCCGAAATATCCAGGGTTATACCAACGGTAAAACCAGAAAAAAAAGACAGGAAATTAGCGGATGTATCATTTGAAATAAAAGAACCCGCCAGCGATACCGGGCTGGAAATAGAAAGCGAAAGAAAAGCAATCGCTGAAACCGATTTGTATGAGCCCACGCTGGATCTGCGCGACTATAAATATCCTTCACTGGATCTGCTGGAGACACATGGCAGCGAAAAAATCATCCAGGACCCCGGCGAACTGGAAACGAACAAGAACAGGATCATTGAAACGCTCAAAAATTATGATATCGCCATTCAGAAGATATCGGCTACTGTAGGACCTACTGTTACACTGTATGAGATTGTACCGGCTGCCGGTGTGCGTATCTCCAGGATTAAAAACCTGGAAGACGATATTGCCCTTAGCCTCGCAGCGCTGGGCATACGTATCATTGCCCCCATTCCCGGAAAAGGCACCATTGGTATAGAAGTACCCAATGTAAAAAAGACCGTGGTAAGCATGAAGACATTGCTGAATGCAGACAAGTTTCAAAACAGCGCTTACAGCCTTCCCATCGCCATCGGCAAAAAGATAGACAATGAAAATTTCATTGTAGACCTTACCACCATGCCCCACTTGCTGATGGCAGGCGCTACCGGCCAGGGTAAATCTGTTGGGCTCAATGCCATACTGGTTTCATTGCTGTACAAAAAACATCCTTCTCACCTGAAGCTGGTGCTGATCGATCCCAAAAAAGTAGAACTGAGTATATACCGGACCATCGAAAAACATTTCCTGGCCAAACTACCCGGTGAAGAAGATGCCATCATTACAGACACTAAAAAAGTTATCCATACCCTCAACGCTTTGTGTATTGAAATGGATAACCGCTATGATCTACTAAAAGAAGCTGGTGCCAGGAACATTAAAGAATACAACGATAAATTTGTACGCAGGCGCCTCAATCCCGAAAAAGGCCACCAGTACCTGCCGTTTATTGTGCTGGTGATAGATGAGTTTGCAGACTTGATTATGACGGCGGGCAAGGAAGTAGAAATGCCCATTGCGCGCCTCGCACAGCTGGCACGCGCTATTGGCATACACCTGATCATTGCCACGCAGCGCCCATCGGTAAATATTATTACAGGCACCATCAAGGCCAATTTTCCTGCACGTATTGCATTTAAGGTTTCTTCCAAAATTGACTCACGCACTATATTAGATACCGGCGGAGCGGAACAGTTAATTGGTAAGGGCGATATGCTTATTTCTTACAATGGCGAACTCACCCGCTTGCAATGTGCTTTTGTGGATACCCCGGAAGTGGAAGAAATCACGGGTTTTATAGGTAACCAACGCGGTTACACACAGGCATTCCTGCTGCCTGAATATGTAGACGAAAAAGAAATGGAAGGCAGGGAGTTTGATTTGAGCGACCGCGATCCGCTGTTCGATGATGCCGCCAGGCTCATTGTACAAAGCCAGAGCGGTTCTACCTCGCTGCTGCAAAGACGCATGAAACTGGGTTATAACCGCGCCGGCCGGTTAATGGACCAGTTGGAAGCGGCGGGTATTGTAGGCCCCAACCAGGGAAGCAAGGTGCGCGATGTACTCATAAAAACCGACGCCGATCTGCAGCAACAGCTCAATGCGTTGTAATTGAGCCCCCACAGCCACCTGTTTAAATTGGCACAGTTTAAGTTTATTTTGACAAAATATACTTTTTTCGGTATGGTTATTTAACAATACCGGTTTAAACGCATTTTAATGCGTTATGTCTGATACGGGTGTGCAACAGGCTGTGTGAAAGCATATCTTTGCGCCCCCCGGACTGATAACGCGTTTTTGAAACGTTGTTTAAAAAAGGGCCTGTAATTAATTAATAACAAATATTGAATAATGAAACAATTTTTATTGAGTGGTTTGCTGATTGGTTTTGTAACAATAACAATGGCTCAGGTAAGCAGCGATCCCGCTGCAAAAAAAATACTGGATGGCGTGAGTGCTAAATTTAAAACGTACAAAGCTGTGCAGGTAGCATTTACACTGAAAGTAGAAGATGGAAAAGGCAAATTGCAGGGCAGTCAGAAAGGTACTGTGTATATGAAAAACAGCAAATACAGGGTAAGCCTGGGGGGCAAAGAAAACAAAGAAATTTTTTCAGACGGTGCCAATACCTGGACATATGATAAAGGCGCTAACGAAGTAACCATTACAAAAGTGGATCCGGCGTCAAAAACAATAACACCCCAAAACTTACTCACCAATTTTTACGATAAAGACTTCCTGTACAAACTGAACGGTGAAAAAAAGGAAGGCGCACGTACCCTGCAGGAAATTGAAATGACGCCTACCGATAAAACAAAGACTTTTCATAAAGTATACGTATATGTAGACAAAGCCAAACAGGGTATCTACAGTACAAAAGTGCTGGATAAAAACGGCAATAAATATACCTATACTGTCAATGCATTAAATGGTAGCGCCGCCGTAAACGACCAGCTTTTTATATTCGATAAAAAGAATTATCCCGGCGTGGAAGAAGTAGATCTGAGATAATATGGCGATGTGATGATGTAGTGGTATTCAAAAACCGGGGCTGACATGGAAGGGGCCTATATAGCTGTAATAGACACTATTTAATCTGATTTCAATCGCCTATTTCTTCTGACTTCTAACTTATCGGTGAGGTAGGTCAGACGGGGACGTCAGACCGGTGTCTCGCCATTTTTTGCATTTTGCATTTTGACTTTTGCATTATATCAGGCAAACGCCCACTAGCCACTAGCCACTTACCACTCGCCACTTACCACTTCTTCAACCCCACCGGAAACTGCTGATATCAAACCCGGCCAGGTCAAGCACCCTGTCTGCTACGGTGGCGGCCACTTCTTCTATGGTTGCCGGTTTGCTGTAAAAGGAAGGTGTGGCCGGGCAAATAATACCGCCCGCCAATGTTACCGATTCCATATTGCGGATATGAACCAGGTTATAGGGTGTTTCGCGGATGACGCAAATCAGTTTTCTCCTTTCCTTTAAAATAACATCTGCGCTGCGGGTAATCAGATCGTTGGATATGCCACCGGCTATCCGCCCTAGGGTGCCCATGGAGCAGGGTATAATGATCATGGTATTATACTGGCCAGAACCTGAGGCAAAAGGTGCTGAAAAATCCTGTTGAGTGTAAAAATTTACAGGGTACCCGTCGTATGATTCATGGCCGAGCTCCGTTTTCCATACTTCTTTTGCGTTGACAGTCATTACCACTGCCAGTTCTGCCCATTGTTGCTTTATGGTAAGTAATTTGTCTAATACCAGTTTCGCATAAATGGAGCCGCTGGCGCCGGATATTGCTATAACAATTTTGTTCATGCCACCGCGTTTAAATTTGAATGATAAACAAAAATACCATGCATAAGCTAACAGTTGCTATAATAATGGTTTTTATGCTTTTGTTCTCTTCGGCAGGGAAAATGCCCGAAAAAGCCGGGAAGCTGAAATGGATGACACTAAAAGAAGCGCAGGAAGCCATGCAGATAGAGAAAAGGCCCATACTGATAGATTTGTATACCGACTGGTGCGGCTGGTGCAAGGTAATGGACCGGAAAACCTATACCAACCCCAAAGTAATTGCCTACCTGCAGGAACATTTCTACCCGGTAAAACTAAATGCCGAGACGCGGGAGGCGCTTACCTGGAACGAAAAGACCTATAATTTTAATAGCACCAACCGCACCAATGATTTTGCCATTTTTTTAACGTATGGCCGCTTGTCGTACCCAACAACGGTCATCATACCCACCGATAACAGCGGCCCACAGCCGGTTCCAGGCTACCTGGAGCCCAAAGACCTTGAATTATTTGTACGTTATTTCGGCGATGGCAAATACGGGAAACAGCCGTTCGACGCCTATCAGAAGGGTTTTAAAAATGAATGGTAAGCTTTGGCAAAGAATTTGAAACCTGGTAATAGATTTTCATAGAATATTGGATTGAAACGGCCCTGATGTCTATTGGGGCCTATTTTTTTGCCCTCATGCAACGATCAACATTTGCCTGCTGTCTGAATAGTAGGTTTTTCATAGGATATTGGATTAAAATGGGCTGGATTTCTATCCTGGCCCTCTTTTTTTTAGGGCATTCCCGCCACTGGTTTCCTCCCGCCGCAGATTATCCCATTTTCTTATTTGATTATCATGACAATCTGGTCCTTAAATTGATATTGATCAAGTTAAGGTAACTGGGTAAAAAAATATTTCGTTATGCAACCAGTTTTATTGTTTCAACATCTTATATTTGAATTTTCATAGGATAAGGTTTAATGGTTAATGGTATTTGATTAGTGCATCCCGCCGAAAGGCGGGATTTTTTTTTGCCGGCATTAATTTCATCCCTATAATCAAAAACCCCTCAGCAAGGAGGGGTTTTGAAACCATCTTATTAATGGGAGTATACTTCAGGTCTAATTTACCTCAGCCATATCAGGTATCTCCGCGGCACGGTAACTGCCTTCGTCCAGCTTCTTTTTTGTTTCTGTAAATGCCTTCAGTGTGTCTTCAATATCAGCGTCCGTGTGGGCGGCGGTTGGTATGAGGCGGTATATAATCTGGCCCCGGGGTATAACCGGGTAGACAACAATGGAACAGAAAATGCCATAATTTTCTCTCAGGTCGAGAACCATAGCGGTGGCTTCCGGAATATCCCCTTTCATATAAACCGGCGTAACCATGGTATTGGTTGAACCGATATCAAAGCCATTATCCCTTAATCCCTGCTGTAGTTTATTGGCATTGTACCAGAGTTTTTCTCTCAGCCCGGGCATCGATTGCAGCATTTCCATCCGCTTCAGCATGCCCTCTACAATTATTAATGGAAGGCTTTTGGCGAATATTTGCGAGCGTGTATTATAACGGAGATAAGCCAGTACATCTTTGCGGCCGGCAATAAAAGCGCCAATACTTCCCATCGATTTTACAAAAGTGGAGAAATACAAATCCACCCCATCCTGGCATCCCTGTGCTTCATCGGCACCCGCCCCGGTAGGTCCCATTACACCAAATCCATGGGCATCATCTATGAGGATGCGGAATTCATATTTCTGTTTCAACGCCACTATTTCTTTTAGTTTGCCCTGGTTGCCGCTCATGCCAAATACGCCTTCGGTGATGACAAGGATGCCGCCACCTGTCTTTTCAACCATGCGCGTGGCACGGTCCATTTGCTTTTCAAAATCGGTTATATCGTTGTGTTTGTATTTATAGCTATAACCCATGTGCAGCCTTACACCATCAACAATACAGGCATGGGCTTCAGCATCATATACCACCACATCACGGCGGTTTACAAGTGCATCGATACAGCTCATGATACCCTGGTAACCAAAATTGAGTAACATGGAATCCTCGCGGTTTACAAACGATGCCACCACTTTTTCCAGTTCTTCGTGATAGCTGGTATTGCCGCTCATCATGCGGGCGCCCATTGGGTTGCCCATACCCCAGCGCGCAGCCGCTGCAGTGTCAGCTTCCCTGACTTCGGGGTGGTTTACCAGGCCCAGATAATTATTAAGACTCCATACTATCCGCTCTTTGCCCCTGAACATCATGCGGCTACCCAGCTCTCCCTCTAATTTCGGAAAAGTAAAATAACCATGCGCTCTTTTCATATGCTGGCCAATAGGGCCACCGTCTTTTACTAATTTTTCAAAAACATCTGCCATAGCTATGTGTTTGGTAAATTTTCTGGAATGCGCCAAAGATAAAGTATTCGGTTAAAAAGCCAAGCTGCCGCCGGGTTCTTAACGGGGTCTTGTGAGTAATAAATAACAACTGCGTGCGGATGGTTTCATTGCGCCGGATCAATTGTTTGCTTAACAAGAAAGAGGCTGTGCGGGTTTTACCGCCACAGCCTCTTCTTATCCTTACCCCCGGTTGTTGTTTATTTATTGTTTCAGTACGGACGATCTAAATATCAATTCATTGTTGGATGTTGTAATTCTGATAAGATAGATTCCATTGGATAAAATCGTTTTCGGCGAAATCATCTTTTGATTTTGCCCGCTGTTTATCTTCCACTCTTCGGCCAGTACCAGTCTGCCCTGTGCATCATACATACTAACCGTTGCTTTAAATACAGTTTTGCTATTCAGGTTTAACGTTAATCGTGCGTTAAACGGATTCGGCGCAATGTTTACCGTATTGAGAAATGCCGATCCGGGTACAAACGAAATTGTTTCGGAATGTTCTTTATTCCCATTAAGATTGATCACCCTGATGCGGTAATAGGTGCGCTGAGCCAGGGGTTGGGAATCACTAAACTTATAAGTATAAACAAGGCTCAATTCGTTGCCCGCTGCCTGTGTGCCTATGCGGCTATATTGTATGCCATCCAGACTTTTTTCAATCTCAAAATAGTCTACTCCGGTTTCGCGCGTTGTTTTCCACTCCAGACTAACAAAATTATTTTTTGTTGTGCCGGTAAAGCCAATAAAATCTACCGGAAGGCTGGAGCAGGTATTGGTAAGCGTGAGCGATGATTGTACCGGCTGGCATCCCAATGCGGGCAGCACTTCTACGGTGTAATCGCCATAATTGATATTTGAGAACGGTGCAAGTGAAACGGTGGTATCATTTAAACCGGAGGATATAATGGTTCCATTGAACCTCCAGGTATAATCGGCATCGCCGGGCAATGGTTGTACGTGCAGTACCACGTTGCCGCCTGCACAAGTGGAACCTAAGGCATTGATTGTTCTGGGCAAGAAATCTTTTATGATTACAGCGTTGCTGGAGGTATTGCCGCAACCGTCAACCATTCTCAATTGTATATTTTCATTAATGGGCAGGTTCTGAAATGCATTGCTGCTTTGCGGAGCCCTTACTATATTATTGGGTGTACTGCCGGTTATTTCGTAGGTAAAATTCGGAATGCCACCTGTTGCACTGAGGGTTAGACTGTAATTATTGGCAATACTTCCGTTACAGGTAAAGCTGGTAGCATCCAGCAAAGTGGGTTGTGTATACGGCAGTACCGAAAAGGTATCAACATAATAATTGTTTATACAAGACTCGTCACTGTATGTTTTTATGATGTAAGTGCCCACGGGCAGGTTGTTAACTTGTATGGTGTCGTTTTTCGGGGTATAAACAGGACTGGTGACCCACGAAGAAAACCATGCGTAATCGATGCCGTCTGAACCTGTTACCACGGTAGTAATTCCGTCTAATGACAACAATAAAGGGTCGGACGGTATTACTGCATGCGTCAGGTTAGCTTTGTTCACACATAATGGCGTTATATTATTCCACGTATTGATGTTAAGAGGTGAGAACAAAAATGGGCCAAGCGTTACGGGATTACTGCAAACATCAGAAAATTTCAAAAAAATATTCTTTCCCATTGGCAAGCTGTCTGCCACAATCATATTATTGGTAACGGTGTTGTACACCAGGGTGCGCATGAGCGTACCGGATACATTCATGATGCTGTCGATTACTTCCACTTTTAAAGGAGCTGACACGGAGTATGGGCCGTCAAGCACCAAACTCCCATATTTATTGGTACAACTGTGCTGGCTCAATGTTGAACTGTACAATAACAGACCATTATAATTTTTGGAGAAGTCAAACGTTTTTGACCGCCCGCAGTCATCGGTTATCTCATAACAATAGTTACCGTATAGTAGATTGGTAAAGATACCCGTATAACTGCTTTGCCCTATAACGGAAGAATCAGGCGCACAGGTTATGGTAAACTTGGGATTGGTTCCCTTATCATACAGGTAATTGCTCAGGTTGACATTGAAATTGGCACAGCTAGCTGATGTTGTTAAGCCCTCCGCGAAACTTCCTGTGAAACCGTAATAATTAAAATTACTCAAGTGAAACAGTCCGGTATTCCTGATATTTCCACACAGGTCTTTTATAAATACGCTGAAGGTGTCCCTTGCAATTTGAAAGACATTGGTATGTGTAGTGATAAAATCTGCCATCGGGAGGTAGCCCACAAAATTCCCCGCATCATTGTAATACCCATATGTGTAACCGGTATACGAGTTGGCATTGGTATACTGGGCGGTCGCCGGATCGTACAAAAGAATTTGCGCTTCTACCTGGCTGCATCCGGTGTGTTCTGCATTCCCAGCCATCGGAATATAACTCCTGACAGTAGTTCCAACAGTGATATCGCGACTTTGAAAATTTCCGCAGGAATCATAAGCGCGGATGGTATAAGTACCTTCTGGCAAGTTAGAGAACACGCCGTTGGTATTAACAGAACCATAGGCCGCAGGTAAAATCAGTGCATAACTGTATCCTCCACCCGCTAACTGTCGCCCGTTGATTGCCTGAACAGAAATGGAACCATCGCCCGGCATGCCACTGCACTTAGTATTGTTACTTACTGCCTGGGTCACGTCCATTTGCACGTAATTGCCAGGCACAAACAGGTCAATTGAACTGATACAACTACCTGAGCCACCTGAAACCTGTACCTCTATTTGGTAACTGCCCACTGGCAACGCCTCAAATAAATTGGACGACTGGTAATGCCCCAACTGGGCAGAAGGAAACAACGCAGGTGCAGAAACAATGCCGTACGTTATGCTGCTTGAACCAGGTGCGCCGTTTACATCAATGGTCAGCGTTCCTGAAGCCTCACACCTGGACTCTGTTGCAACTCCCTGAAGCGTAACGCCAGGGCATTGTGAAAAAGACAATAATGGAAAACAACACGCAAACAACAGGGCGCCATAGAATAGCTTCCCTTTTTTCAAAAGGTAAATTAAGTTCATTGTAGTTCATTTAGGTACAAAAAAATTGTTACTGGAAATTCAGGAATATTGTCTTCAGCAAGGGAGATTCATGGATATTGGATTCGGGTATATCAGGTGATATTGAATAAGAAAGGTAGATGCGCGAATGTCGGCATCCCATTCATGCTTCCGCTCCAAACGATGTTTCATCATTGTATCGGAAGCCATTAACAAGTAAAGACGCTGATCAGTCTTAGTTTTACTGGTAATGGCGCACAAAAGACAGTCTGGGTTAGAAAATGGCTGTAGAAAATAGCGACTGGATTTTGAAATATTTGTCTATATTTTTAATCTGTAATTCTTATTAAATTAAACCTCTATGTATTGACAACGGAGCTACAGACCATTTTACTTGTTATATGTAGAAGTTAGCGGGGATAGTTATAAAATAGATTGCGTTTGCCATGCATGGTGGTTGCATGGAAATCTTATAATATTATTATGTTTTCTGTATGCGGTTAGCAACCTTCATGCTATCCCGGAAAACCATTCTCTTTCATTATTGTTGGTTATACCGGTTTTGTTCATGTTGTTTTAATCTGCCAATTACCTCCATTATTATACATTTGTGACAATTAATTTTAATGCGATGCAAAAATCCTGGCTTTTATTTTTCAGTAGTTTATTTTTTGTAGTAATTGCCCATTCACAGCCCAAACAAATACCTGCAGGTAACCAGCCATTGCAGCGTCCCAAACTGGTGGTGGGCATAGTAGTTGACCAGATGCGTTGGGATTACCTGTACCGTTATTACAACCGCTATGGCGACGGTGGATTTAAAAGATTGATTAACCAGGGGTTTTCCTGTGAGAATACATTTATCAGTCACCTGCCATCTTATACAGCAGTTGGCCACTCCACTATTTTCACCGGTTCAATACCTGCACTGCATGGCATTGCCGGCAATGATTGGACAGAACAACTAACCGGTAAAACAATGTATTGCACCAGCGACAGCACCGTGCAAAGTGTGGGCAATGAATCTGAAGACGGAAAAATGTCGCCGCGCAACCTGCTGGTATCTACTATTACCGACGAGTTGCGGTTGGCTACTAATTTTCAATCAAAAGTTGTGGGCGTATCATTAAAAGACCGGGCTTCTATTTTACCGGCCGGTCACCTGGCAACTGCTGCCTATTGGTTCGATGATGCCAGCGGTCATTTTATCAGCAGTACATATTATATGCAGCAGCTGCCCGATTGGGTGAATGCTTTTAACAACAGCAATGAAGTGGGCAAACTGATAGAAAAAGGGTGGAATACTTTGTATCCCATCAATACATACGCCAGCAGTGATCCCGACGACAGGCCCTATGAAGGAAAGTTTCTGGGCGAAACTACTTCGTCGTTTCCGCATGCCATCAATGAAATCTATAAAAAGAATAAAGGCAGCCTTCGGTCCTCTCCATTTGGTAATACACTCACACTGGATTTTGCAAAAGCAACGCTGGATGCTTACCAGCTGGGCAGGGGAGCAGCTACCGATTTCTTAACCATCAATTGCGCATCTACGGACTATGTGGGTCATATGTTCGGTCCCAATTCAATAGAAATAGAAGATACCTACCTGCGGCTCGACCGGGAACTGGCTTCCTTTTTTACCCTGCTGGATGCAAAAATTGGTAAAGGGCAATGGCTCGTTTTTTTATCGGCCGATCATGGTGCCGCTCATTCCATCAACTTTATGCAGGAACACAAACTGCCGGCAGATTTCTGGTATGCCAGGCCGCTTGCAGATACGCTTAACAAATTACTGGCTGCTAAATTTAATACGCCGGGACTAGTGCGATCTATTATGAATTACCAGGTAAATTTTAACCTCACAAAAATAAGCGGCAGTCAGCTAGACTACAGTGCTGTCAAAAAGTTTACGGTGGAATTTTTGCAGCAACAACCCGGAGTAAGTTATGCCGTAGATGTGGCAGAACTGGGCAACTCGCCGGTTCCGGAACCCATTAAAACAATGATAGCAAATGGATATAATTTTAAAAGAAGCGGCGGCGTGCAGATTGTGCTGGTGGCCGGTTGGTTCGAAGGATACAGCAAGACAGGCACCACACACGGTACCTGGAATCCGTATGACACCCATATACCATTGTTGTTTTATGGATGGAATATAAAGCCCGGTAAGACCAACCGCGAAACGCACATGACTGATATTGCCGCTACGCTTGCAGGAATGTTGCATATACAGATACCCAATGGTTGTGTAGGCCATGTGATAGAAGAAGTGGGCAAATAAAACTACAGCTTTATTTATTTAATGAAAAAATATGACAGGCTTCCTCGGGGGAGCCTGTTTTGTTTTATAAATGCAATTAAAAAAAGAGGATTTCTTTAGCAAACCATGGCATATTAGTTGTAAAAATGTATTCGTGTAAATCTCTCTTAACAAAAACAATTGTAAGCCATGAAAAAAAAGATAACAGGTGTTATTGCAGGTTGTATGTTCTTATCTGTGCTGATGGTGGCCTGTAAAAAAGATGACAATGACAGTCCGCAGCAGGATGCGCGTGTAATTATGGTCAATGCTTCTCCCGGTGACAGTGTTGCGTATGATTTTTATTTTAATGATGCAAAATTTAATACCCAGCCGTTGAATTATCCTGCCAATTCAGGTTATGTAGCCCTTAAACCTGCTAATTATACCATTAAAGTAGCGGCGGTAAATACCATCAACCCGCTGGCCAGTGGCAGTTATGGCATTAACGGCGGCAAATCCTATTCTGTTTTTACGTATGATACGTTACTGGCCGGTAAAATAAAACTATTTGCCACAGAAGATGATCTTACTGCACCGGCTGCCGGAAAAGCCAAAGTGCGTTTCTTTCATTTAAGCCCCGTAAGCCTTGCAGTGGATATTCTTGCCAACGATTCAGTAGTTTTTGCCAACCGGTCGTACGCAGATAATGTGAGCAACAATGCCAAAGGGGCTTTTATAAGCGTTAATGCCGGGGTATATACAGTAAAAGTAAAGCTGGCTGGCAGTTCACCAGCTATTCCCGCCCTGCTTACCATGAATAATATTTCATTTTCAGACGGCGTTATTTACACCATTTTTGCAAAAGGTAAAGTAAATGGTACCGGCGTGAATGCGCTGGGGGCGGATGTAATCATCAATAAATAAACCGCGGTATTTTATTTGCTAAAGGCCGATGCATATTTATTCCTGCGCCTTTGTCGCAAAAATAGCCATGGAGGTACACAAAGGTTTTTCACGGAGGTAAAAGAGCGGTTGCTGAGCATTCTCTCACTTTTACTTCTTTGCCTCTGTGTGAACCTCCATTACCTCTGTGGCAAAATTAGCCACGGAGGTACACAAAGGTTTTTCACGGAGGTAAAAGAGCGGTTGCTGAGCATTCTCTCACTTTTACTTCTTTGCCTCTGTGTGAACCTCCATTACCTCTGTGGCAAAATTAGCCACGGAGGTATACAAAGGTTTTTCACAGAGTTGAAGGAGCTCTTGCCGGTCGTTGTACTTGCTTCTTTACCTCTGTGCGAACCTCCATTACCTCTGTGGCAAAAAATCTCTGTGGCAAAAATACACAGCAAACAACGCACAAAAAAAGCAGCGGAATTATCCGCTGCTCATACTATTGCTAACAAATACGAAAATACAAATTTATACATCGGATAACTTAAAGGTAACGGGTAACAACAAACGTGTTTTAACCGGTTTACCTTTTACCATACCGGGTTTCCAGGCAGGCATTTGTCTTATTATTTTAACAGCTTCCTCATCCAGGCCATTGCCGGCGGTCTTACCGGTAGCTACCGGATTCACCACTTTGCCCTTTTCGTCCACCACAAACGAAACATTTACGGTACCTTCTGTGTTCTGATCAACCGCGTTCTGCGGGTAGGTGATATTGTTCTCTACAAATTTTGACAATGCCGCATCGCCACCGGGATATTCTGGCATTGTTTCGGCCTTACTGTAAACACCTTCTTTATCTTTTTCTATTTTAACTGAGTTTGTATTATCGGTGCTTACGGCGGCCGACGCGATTCCTTTTTTCTTTTTAGCTGTGGTAGCGGGTGCAGTTGCTTCTGTAGCCTTTGTTACAGACGAATCTGGTATAGTAGACGGATGGTCGGCCAATGAAGAACCGGTATCATTACCGCACGATGATATAATTACAAATGCGGCAATGCCTATAAACCCTGCAAAAAGGATATTCTTTTTATTTTTAGTAGCCATAATAATAATTTTTTTAAGTGTTAATTATCATGTTACTTACTAATAAAACAATGCCATCATTCATGCATCATAAAAAAACGAAGAATTGCCTTTGGTTGTAGAAATTCGTGCCCAGGCTGGGCAATAAATAATAATGGAATAGGTGGGAATGTGCAGTTCAGCCAGTATTTACCCTGGTGCTGGTAAGCGTTTTACCAATAAACACCAAGGCCAGCGACATTAGCACAAATACCGTAGCGATACCCAATGAATTAACCAGCACTTTATTTAATCCAAGCTGCATTGTATTAATAAAGGGATAGGGGTAAAAACCGGAAATAGAACCCCTTATCAAAACATAAAAAATATAAGCAAACGGATAGATGAGCCAGGGTAGTATATTTTTCCATTGTAAACGGTTTTTTGCTGCAAATAACAACCAGTAAACAAATGCCAGTACCGGAATAACGGTGTGCAGTAATTCATCCACTGTTTTTTGCAATCCCTGCGGCGCCCACAGGAAACGGAGTATGGTATTATAGATTAGTCCAACAATTAAAATATATACAATAATGGCGGTAAGCGGTTGTTGCCGTGAAAAAAATTGACCCCATTTAGATCTGGGCGATACCAGCAGGCAGGTAAAACAAATCACCACCAGCAGGTTGGTTTGAATAGTGAAATAACTAAAATACCGTATGATCATTTCATGCACCGGGTTTGCTTTCAGCGTAGCGTTGATATAAAATTGTGCAGCCAGTGCAAACCAGCCCAAACCCACCATGATGGCCTGGTAAATTTTCATTTGTTGAGACGATTGCTTTTCCATTTTTTTTATTGTTGGTAGGATGCAGTATTCAGCAAGCGGTGGTCTCTGAGGTGTTTGGTAGCTGAAGATATGATTTAAAACTGAAATAAATGCCTTGTTATTGCACGGCCCTGTATTACTTCTTTTTTACCGCAGGGCTTTTTTTCAGCGTTCTTTTTTTAACGGAAACAGATTTTACAATGGTGTTGCCTTCCACCAGTTCTTTTTTATCTTTCACCTTTGCCATTGAATGCGCGAATGCTTCTTTCATCAAACTTTTTATATAAGTCTTTGGAAAAAGTTTTTTGTCCTTTACCAGTATATACCGGTACTGGTTACCTGCCCCGAGCAACATATTTTTGGGGTCTGCAATTTTGTTTCCCCAGTAAAATCCAAAATGGATGTTTTTGCTGGTCCTGCCAATTGCTATAGAACAGAAAGTATGACCCAGTCTGGCAGTAGGCGACCAACCAAAAGCTACTGCATTGTAGTTATCGTAAATGAGTTCATTGCAGCGTGGGTAGAGATCCCAGGCAAATGCCCTTAGCCATAAAACCGTATCCAGAATGTCTTTGTGGAAAGGCTCCAGGAATTTCAGCAGATCTTTTGTATCCGTTTTACTCATGTGGCAGATATGGTTCATTGCCCAGGGTTGCGCCATGAACAAGCAACGCCGGCTGATGTTCAAAGTTACTGATTGGCGGAGCAACACGAAGAATTTATTCTAAAACGACAGTATGCAAATTTACTGCAGTACTTCCTTTAGCTTATTTTCCAATGCATCGCCCCGCAGGTTTTTGGCGATGATAACCCCGTTTTTATCGAGCAGTACATTAAAAGGAATACCTCTTATGCCGTAATTGGTGGAAACAGTGCTTTTCCATCCTTTCAGATCGCTTACCTGCGGCCAATCCAACTGGTCTTTGCCGATGGCCTTTATCCAGGCGTCTTTGTCGGTATCAAGCGAAACCCCGAGTATCTCAAATCCCTTCGTTTTAAATTTTGTATAGGCTTGTCTCACGTTGGGGTTCTCTTTGCGGCATGGCCCGCACCAGCTGGCCCAGAAATCCACCAGCAGGTATTTGCCTTTGAATGAATCAAGCGAAACAGGTTTATTATTGGAATCAGGCAATGTAAACGCAATTGCCCTGCGCCCGGTAGCCGTGGCCTTTTCTGCAAGTATGGTTTCATATACAATGCCCCCATACAGACCCGACTTGTTCTCCGGGCTCAGCATATTGAATACCGGTTCCAACGTTTCAATTTTTGGATCAGACAAAAGATTTTTGCTGATGGCCCAGGCGCTTACCACGGAAGCCGGATGTTCTTTTACAAACGATGCTATGATACCGTTTTTTTCATTCTCCAGTACTTTATATAAAAGATATAAACTGTCGGCAGTGGCTTTTGTTAATTTACCCGCTTCAAAAATACCACGGCCTGCAATATTCAGTTGCTCCATTTTTTTGCTGACAGGTAATAATTGTTTCTTAAAGGTTTCAAAATCTTTTTGAGAAATGGAGCCTGCTATGGCGGGCGCAGATAAATCGGCGGTATCTGATATAATATTAATAGCAGCATTTTCTGCAAAAAAGGTAATGGCGCCATTGTAACCATCATTTATAAAACTTACCTGTACTTCCTGCGGCTGCTCCAGGCGCCCCGAAAAGGCAAACAGCCCGTTAACAATGGTGCTGGTATCGGCTTTCACCTGCTGGCCCGTTATATAATTCAAAATGGCGGTTCCTTTTTCAATGCCGTTAATCTGGCCCTTTATGGTAAAACTGGTATCCTGCGGCGCAATGGTGGCAGTCACCGACGGATTGGTATGACATGCGCTCAGCAAAATGAGCAAAATGGAAGGTATAATTTTCATGCTGACTGTGTTTGATATTTATTGTAGCCTGTAAAGATCGAAATTTCATGCCGGGCGGATTGAAAGATGGCCGACATGTATTGTTAATGTTTATAAAACACTTTTAAAAACGGAAGGAAGGCCGCTTTTTTTACAAGGAACGTTACTTTTTCCGTAAGACAACCGATTTTTCCAAAAAAAAATTTGAGCAACCGAACGATTGCGTGTATATTTGCAACCGAACAGTTGCTAATAAAAACGAATGACCATGAGACGCGATGTTTTCCAGGCAATAGCAGATCCCACCCGGCGTGCCATCATACAGGTTATCGCCGGTAAATCTTTAACACTGAACACAGTGGCTGATAGTTTTGACATCAGCCGGCAGGCAATATCCAAACATATAAAAATACTGACCGAATGCGGTCTCATCATTGTAAAAGACAAAGGCAGGGAGCGCTATTGTGAAGCAAAACTGGATCAGCTGCAACAGGTAACAGCCTGGGTTGATCAATACCGGAAATTCTATGAAGAAAAAATAGATGCACTCGAAATTTACCTTTCCGCATTACAATCAAAAAATAAAAAAAATGGAAAACAACAAAGAAAAAAATAGCAGCACCGCAGATCGCGAACTAGTAATAACAAGAACACTCAATGCACCACGCGAGCTGTTATGGGAAGTTTTTACCAAGCCCGAACACATTAAGAATTGGTGGGGGCCCAACGGCTTCACCAATACCATTTTTACAATGGATGTACAGCCCGGAGGTATCTGGGATTTTGTGATGCATGGTCCCGATGGCACTGACTATAAAAATAAAAGTATATATAAAGAAATAGTCAAACCGGAACGCATCGTATTTGACCACATTACGGGGCCAAAGTTTACCACCACCATCAGTTTTAAGGCCGAAGGAAACAAAACGCTGTTAACCTGGCACATGCTTTTTGAAACTGCCGAAGAATTTATACGCACGGTAAAAACGTTTAAGGCAGATGATGGCCTGCGGCAGAACGTAGACAAACTGGAAGTTTATTTAAAAGACACAAAGCTGTAATATTGCTTACCATAGCAACAGCCACCAAACCTGCTGCTTTTACAGTAAGATACAATGCCGGTTACCATCAAACTTTCAGCACTGGTAGAACAGATCCAGGAATCAATACAACAACGTTTTGAAGGACAGGCCTATTGGGTATCTGCAAGAATAATGAACGTAAAAAAGTATGTTTCCAACCGCCGTTGTTATTTAACGCTGGAAGAATACGAGAACAGGACAAAGACAGCCGAAATGCGCAGCGTATTCTGGGCAACGGCTTACAGTGAAATAGAAAAATTTGAACGCATCACCGGCCAGGTTTTCAAAGACGGAATTGAAATCAACTGCAGGGTAAAAGTAAGGTTCCATGCTGTATACGGATTGAACCTGGACGTAATACAGATAGATCTTGCCCATACCCTGGGCCAGCTGGAACTGGAGCGACAGGAAACACTGGACCGTTTGCTGAAAGAAAACCCGGAAGCCATTCAATTGTTTGACGGGCGCTATATCACATTCAATAACCGGTTGCCCCTGCCCGGTATAATTGAAAACATTGCACTGATCACCGCGCCCAACTCCGATGGTCAGCGCGATTTCAGGCAGGAAATAGCAAAAAACCGGCACCAGTATACCTTTATAGTAACCGAATTTCTTACTACCATCCAGGGCGATAATGCCCATGCCATGATTTTGGAACAATTGCTACGGGTAGCCAATAGCAATATTGCATTCGATGCAGTGGCCATTGTACGTGGCGGCGGCTCGCAAACGGATTTTAAGCCTTTTGATAATTATGACCTGTGCAGGTGCATCGCTCAATTTAAAGCTCCGGTCTTTACCGGTATCGGTCATGACCGCAATCAAAGTATTGCCGACCTGATGGCCAGGGAACTAAAAACGCCTACCAAAGTAGCATCGCTTTTTGTAGAACACAATGCTGAATTTGAAAACAAACTCATTCAACTGAAGCAAAATCTCCTGGATGCAGTAAAACGACAAATACAACAGGCTGCCGACAAACTGGAAAATGCAAGACGTATTGTTAAACTATCCAGCCCGCAGGCGATCCTGAACCGGGGGTTTGCCATCATCACCATCAACGGAAAAATAGTTACAGATCCGTCAGTAATAAAAAAAGAAGATGCACTGCAGACCATACTGCGCAATGAGACCATTCATAGTACTGTTACCAAAAAAACCAATAATGGAAAAAGATTTGAATTATAACCAGGCATTTGAAGCACTGGAAGCTTTGGTGAACCAGTTGGAAGATGGCGAAATTGAACTGGAAGAATTGCCGGCAAAAATTAAACAGGCGAATGAACTGATACAGGTTTGCGAATTGAAGCTGCGGAAAACAAATGAGGCCGCAGACGATGCCGCACAGTCATTTATGAAAATGTAACAGGCACATACCAGATAGTGCCAGGCGGAATGGTGGCCCGGTTGCTGTTGTGCAATACAACCCTGTTGTTACTTCCTTTACCCTTAAACAAACTGCGATGCATATTTTCCCGGTCTCCAATTCCACCCTTGCGGCCCCACACATTGCCAATTTTGTTGAAACACATTATGCAGCCGGTGAAACGCTTACCGCCCGCATTATAAAAACAGGTATCAGCGATACCTACCTGGTGGAGGGCAGCCAGGGAAAATTTATCTTCCGTGTATATAGCCTGAACTGGAGAACGCAGCAGGAAATTGCAGCAGAGATACAGTTGCTCCGCCTTTTGAAAGAAAAAGGGTTGCCGGTGTCATTTCCCATAGCCGATAGAAAAACGTCTTATATACAATCGTTCCGCGCCCCCGAAGGCCTGCGCTACGGCGTATTGTTTTCATTTGCCAAAGGCGAAAAGATGCTGAATATACCGGCACCGCTGCACCATAAAGCAGGGCAAATGATGGCTGCCATGCACCAGGTAACCCATAATCTGCAACTGGAAAGAATTGAATACACGCCGGAAGTGCTACTGGTTGATTCATTGGAAAAGCTGTCTAAATTTTTACCGGCAGACACGGCGGAGATGAAGTATATGCAGGTGCTGCAGCATTACCTGCTCCATATATTCAGTCAGGCCGGTACAAATAAAATGCGCAAAGGCATGGTGCACCTGGATATCTGGTTCGACAACCTGGTCATTCATGATCAAAAGGATATTACCCTGTTTGATTTTGATTTCTGCGGCAATGGCAACTTGTTGCTGGACATATCGTATTACATACTGCAGTTGTACAGTACAGAGAAAGACGATGCCGAATTCATGATCAAACAGGAACAATTCTTTAAAGGCTATGAATCCGTAACGGCCATCAGTCCGGAAGAAAAGGCGCTGCTGCCTGCGGCCGCCGTAAGCCTTTATTTCTTTTACCTGGGTGTTCAATGCAACCGTTATGATAACTGGTCTAATAATTTCCTGAACGAAATATATTTAAAACGCTTTATCAACCTGCTGATAAAAAAATGGGTAAATTATCATAATATTCAGGTTGACTGACAGCAAGCGCGGCGTCTTTCATTACAGCTAACTTTACTTTGTAACACCCACACGGCAGAAAATTATTTGCTATGGAGACAGAATACCAAAAAATGATTGCAGGCAAATTGTATGATGCAGGCGACCCTCATTTATTACAAATGCGGATAAAGACAAGGGAACAGTTGCATGCATATAACCTGACTGTATATGATACCGAAAAACGCCTGGGTATATTGAAACAATTATTTGGTAAGACAGGCAATAACATGGATGTACAGGCGCCTTTTTTTTGCGACTATGGCTGTCATATAGAAACGGGCGATAATTTTTTTGCCAATTTCAATTGTGTATTTCTTGATTGCAATCTCATTAAAATAGGAGATACCGTTTTTATGGGCCCGGGCGTACATATTTATACCGCCTGCCACCCGGTTATTGCAGCAGAAAGGATAAAAGGGCCTGAACTTGCATTGCCGGTTACCATCGGTAATCATGTATGGATTGGCGGTGGAAGCATTATCTGTGCAGGTGTATCTATTGGTGACAATACTACTATTGGCGCGGGCAGCGTGGTAGTTAAAGACATACCGGCAAATGTAGTTGCCGCAGGCAATCCCTGCCGGGTAATAAAAACACTGTAAACATAGCTGCTGCCGTGGTCTTATATTTGCAGCATTCTTATTATTTACTAAACCGTTATTGTTGGCATCTTTAAAATCATTGTACCAGCTTATCATCAACCAGCTCCGGATAAGGGTTACCCGGGTGCAGTTTGTAATGATAATAGCAACACTTACCGGACTGGTATCGGGCCTGGTAGCGGTATTGCTTAAGATATTTGTGCATTACCTGCAGCACTGGGTAAAAGAAATCCCCGTTTCCAGGTTTTCGTATTTATTATTTCCAGGTTTGGGTTTATTGGTCACCGTTTTTATCATTCGCCATTTTTTCGGAAAGGAAATAGAGAAAGGCATTGCAATGGTTTTAAAATCAATTGCGCGCAGATCTTCTTTTATACCCATGAAACATGTTTATATGCATGTAGTCACCAGTTCGGTTACCGTGGGCCTGGGTGGTTCTGCAGGGCTGGAGTCGCCAATTGTCTCAACCGGTTCGGCCATCGGTTCTAACCTGGCGCGTATAACGGATCTGAATTACCGCGAACGGACCCTATTGATTGCCTGCGGTGCAGCGGCCGGTATAGCAGCCGTTTTCAATGCGCCGATAGCAGGCGTTATATTTGCCATTGAAGTATTGCTGACAGAAACCGTGGTCAGTTATTTTATTCCGCTGATGATTTCTTCGGTGATGGGCGCCTTGTGTTCAAAGATCATTTTAAAGGAGGACTTGCTTTTTAATTTTGTACTGAAACAGAGTTTTGATTACAAGAATGTTCCCTATTATATTTTAATCGGTATTCTGGCAGGGTTCATTTCGCTTTATTATGCAAAGGTTTTCAAAGCCATTGAAGGCCGGCTACACAACAGCAGTACCAACGCCTATGCGAAAGCTTTGCTGGGCGGGTTGATGCTGCTGGTGATCTGTTTTATTTTTCCACCTTTGTTTGGCGAAGGATATGATAGTATAAAACTGGTAGCCAATGCCGGGCCCGGCACCATTACAGACAATACCAGCCTGTTTTTAAAGTTGGGAGAAAACTGGGGCCTGATCACATTCACAGCATTGATTGTACTGATAAAACCCATTGCCGCCGCTGTTACCATTGGCGCAGGAGGCAACGGTGGAAACTTTGCGCCTTCCCTTTTTACGGGCGCCTACCTTGGGTTTTTCTTCTCCAGGTTACTCAACAGCACCCCCTGGATAAAAATACCGGTAGGCAATTTCAGCCTGGTAAGTATGGCGGGTGTGCTGAGTGGCGTAATGTACTGTCCGCTTACAGCCATATTTTTAATAGCTGAGATAACCAATGGCTATGAATTGTTTATTCCGCTGATGATTGTTTCATCCATCTCGTTTTTTATAGTAAAGACCAATGACCCTTTTTCCATGGAAACACGCAAACTGGCATCACTGGGCCATATATTCACCCACCAGAAGGAAAAAAATATCCTTACCAGCATCACCCTGGCAGAAATGCTGGAGAACAGTTATGAAAGCATTGGCATGGATAAAAAAATGATCGACCTCATTGAACTGATAAAACGAAGCGAGAAAAATATTTTTGCGGTGCACGATGGTAAAAACAGGTTTGCAGGTATCATCGAATTGAATGATATCAAACAAAAATTATTTCAACCGGATGGTTTTGCAACCATTTCGGTTAGAGCGCTGATGAAGAAACCCGCCGCCATCCTGCGCGAAGACCAGGACATGCACTCGGTGATGGAACAATTTGATATTACCCAAAGCTGGTGGCTTCCGGTGCTGAACCATGAAAATATATTTATAGGATTTATTTCAAAAACAAAAGTCTTCAATAAGTACCGCGAGGTTTTATCCCAGCAGGGAGATTTTTACGAAGGCACCTGAAAATTCCTCCGCAATGATCTGCAACTGGCGCAGGATTAAATTTTATTTAAAATTTCCGCCAATTGTTAAGAACCCTGGCCTGCATATGCACTTATTGTTAATAATTGCCGGACGGCATGGTAGTTAAAGATTCATTTTTATTTTTGATGGTTTAATATTTGTGTAAATTAAACCCGTGCCAATGAAATATAAAGGAATCAACTATGATGTGGGAACAACCACTACTACAGGCCGCACTACCCGTCCGGTATTTGAAACGGGTATTGTTGCCAGGGAAATTGATATAATAAAAAACGAACTCCATTGCAACGCTATCAGGATTTCTGGTATTTCAATTGAAAGGGTTGCCATGGCTGCGGAAATTGCTTTGAAAGCCGGGCTAACCGTTTGGTTTGCTCCCTCACTCACCTACAACAACCAGGATAATACCATAAAATTTATAACGGATGCAGCAAAAGCTGCGGAAGCGTTGCGGCTGAAGTTTTCAAATATGGTATTTGTACTGGGTTGCGAACTGACTTTGTTCACCGCAGGCTTTGTTGATGGCTTTACGGCGGAGGAACGCATGAAGCATTTGTTTTCGCCTGTAAGTCTACTTTTAAATGTAATTGGTTTACGGCGTGGCTACAACAGGCGGCTGAATAAATTCCTGCTAAAATCCATTGTGGAAGTAAGGAAGGTTTATCACGGACCCATTACGTATGCTTCCGGTGCCTGGGAAAAAGTGGACTGGCAAATCTTTGATATGATTGGTGTTGATTACTACCGGTCTGTTTTTAATGAAAAAACATTTCTTAAACAACTGCAGCAGTATACAAAGTTGGGCAAGCCATTGTGTATAATGGAATTCGGTTGTTGCAGTTTTAAAGGTGCAGCGGAAAAAGGCGCAATGGGCTGGGCAATTGCCGACTGGAAAAAAGAGATCCCTGCAATAAAAGGAAAACATACAAGAGATGAGCAGGTTCAGTCGGATTATATTATTTCTTTACTGGAAATATTTAATGGCGAAGCGGTGCACGCGGCGTTTGTTTTTACTTTTGTAATGTATAGTTATTACCATGATCACAGGCCGGCGTTCGATATGGACATGGCTTCTTTTGGAATTGTAAAAGTAACCGGCAATGAGGATCAGGATGAATACCGTGGTTTGCCATGGTTACCTAAAAAGGCATTTTATGCACTTGCCCGGTTTTATTCAGCTCACCAATGATACCCTGAATATTGTAAAAGATCAGCGCATTAGCCGCTGAACAATTTTATCGCCTACTTTTTTGCCGGCAACAGCGCCTTCCCGTACACTGAAACTGTAATGAATACCACCATAGACACGGCTGATAGAGGCCTCGTTGGCCGCTTCCGTAAAAGAAGAAAAATGGCGTTGCAGACCTATATATGCCAGGTCACTTGTATCCTGAAAAGAAAAACCATCTCCATACAAAGCAGTGAGCACAGTGGCAGCGGCGCTTGTAATGGTACTATGGCCGCTGGTATATTCCGGAAACGGAGGCGTTTGCAAAAAGGGTACCCATCCATTGTCGATTTTTTCATTGATGACAGTAACGGGCCTGATATAATTGCTGCGGTATTTCTCGTCCCAGCAGGCGATAAATGCATCATACAGCGCAATGGCGGTAAGGGCATAGGTCTGCGCCGTTTTTACAGCGTCTGCTTTTGTTTGCGTGGAAGCAATGGCCGCAATGCCCATCCAGTGGCCTCCCGGTGTTATTTTTTTATTGCCAAACATCATATGGCCCGAATGTTCCATTACAAACGGGTTGTCGTCCCAGTAACGGGCAATTAACTGCTGTTCACTGCTAAGTGACTTTCCAATACTATAAACTTCTTTTACTGCTTTAAAAAAGATGCTGCCGGTATCTGTACTGTAAGGTGGTGGCAACGGGGGTTTGCACGCTGAAGCAGAATCCAGGACCATGGGCTTCATGGTGTTCCAGCACCATTCTACACCATCCATATAGTCTGGCGGCGTTGGCCGCCACTTGCCGGGTTCATTGCTGCCCAGGTGTTTGGCTTTTCCCCTCGATTTCAGGTAGCCATCATTTTTAGCACGGGCCAGTATCACTTTTGCAATGGTATCGCCCAGTGCCAGCGATCGTGTATATGCGGCTTCATCCATGTTTTCTTTAAAGCCGGCATATACGGTGTCTTCATGCAGCTTCAGCGAATCCACAGAGAATACTTTTATGTTTCGCGCTACCGTAAAAAATGCTTTGGTGGCAGCCAGCGTGTAATTATACGACTGACCTTTTTCGGGAACCGGCATTTTTCCAAAACCATGTAATTTCTCCGCAATGGAAAAAGCGCCTTCCCTGCTGAAACGAATGGCTTCATAAGAGGCCAGTGATGAGTAGACGTAAATCCTGCTGGCTACCGGGGGTGTAAAAACATCATAAATTATAACCTGTGTAAGCAGGTCCTGGTTTTTATGAAGCAGCGCAGCATCGTTGGCCGGCATTGCTTTTTTATGGCGGCAACCCATACATGACAATAACAATATTGATAATGCAAAATAGAAGCAGGTTTGAATTTGTTTCATGATGCCTTGTATTGATGGATTGTTGCTGATAATATTATTATTTGCTGATATTTTTTAAGAAAATAAAAGGCGGGCCATTTTGCCAGTCTGCATGCGGTTGTATATCTGATGGCCGGACGGAAAAATTACTAAGAACAATATCCGGCTTGCCGTCGCCGTCAAGATCGCCCGCATCCATGGTCAGCCATCGGCCACTTGTGCAACCCGGTACTGTAAAAGGTTTGAATGTATAATTGCCTTTATTTTCCAGGTACACAAAACCTTCCTGTGGTTGTTTGGCAAAATCGGCCGAAAAACCGATACTGGCAATATCAGGATCGCCGTCTCCATCGTAATCCCTGGCTACAGCTTTGTAACAACCGTTTATCGGGTAAAAATATTTCTGTGTAAAATGGTTATTGCCTTCATTTATAAAAATGTAAACGCCATGATAGGGTTTCAGCACCACGGAAAAATCTGCATTGTCTCCGCATGTATAGAGAATATCCTGTAAACCGTCCTTGTTAAAATCTGCCAGTTCAAAATAAGTAGAGCCATAAATAGCCGGAAAGCGCAATACCTGTTGCTGGCTGAATTGGCCATTGCCTTTATTGGTAAATAATACAATGCTTTCATTCCCCTGGCTAAACAGGGCCCATATATCCTGCAGGCCATCATGATTTACATCTTCAATATAGGTTGTAATTGCCCCCGGTTCTGCCCGGAGAACGTGGTGTATGTATTTACCATTGCCGCTGTTTTCCATCCATGAAAGTGCGCCCAGTAAATGGCCAAACTCACAAACAAGGTAATCTGTTTTTCCATCATTGTTAAGATCACAAGATTTTACTTGTACCGGTCTTCTGAGATCGCCGAATACGGTGCTGCTGTCTATCGTTAACCCACCACCGGCTGTACTTTTCACCCAATGAGTCTTTCCGTACCGGCCATTGTTGGGGTTGATGATATTTATATTACATGCCAGCATGCTATCGTTGTGAAAATTGATATCAGTAATGGTGGCATTGGTTATAACGGAATCGGTCAACTGCAATTTGTTGTTAAAGCGCAACAGGGCCCGGCGGCTCATGTCGAAAACCAGTAAACGATGGCTGCTGGTATCAATTCTGGTATAACAGATACCGGGCGCAGGGTAGGTAAAGGCAGGGTATTGCGCAGTAAAAATGGTCTGGCCGGAGTCGATGCTGCCATGCGGCGGCTGGGGCGGCATAGAATCGGGCGAAAGAGATGTATAGTAATCAATGATATTTTGCCACTGCAGGCTGTTGAGTGTTGGTGTTGCGGGGTAATAATCGTGTGGCAGATCTTTATCACTCTTGTAAGATGGATATTTCTTAAATCCATACGCAAAAATGCCAAACCTGGGCCCCATTGCCGGCAGCACACCTTCTTCCCAGCTGGTGGCATTCAGCAGTGAAGGGTCTGGTAGCAGGTGGCAGCTCTGGCACCAGGTGGCAGCCAGTATTCTCCCTTTTTCAATGCTTTCAGTGGAAACGTCCTGGTGCGATTTATTTTTTTTAAGCGGTTCTTTGCATGAATAAAATAAGATCATACAACACAACAGCAGGTAAAATCCCGTACTGCCCGTCTTACTTTTTATAGAATCTGAACGACATTTCATGACTGAATTGCTTATTATCATAACAGGATCCACTTCTTCTTTTAATGCTTAGTAACAGTAGAATCGGTGCCGGTTATCTGTCCTTCAAAAACCAGCCTGTGCTTTGCGCCGTTGCTGGTATTGCTGGTAACCACAATGCTTTTGCTAACGTTTTTATCCTGTCCCGTGCTATTAAACCACACGGCCAGGTCGTCTTCCTCGCCCGGCAGAATAACTTTTTCTGTATAACGTGGTATGGTACAACCGCAGGGTGAGTGGATATCTGATAAAAAAAGCGGGTTATCGCCGGTGTTTCTGCAGCGGAAAACAATAATTACGCTGTCACCATCTTTTACTTTACCAAAATTTTGTACCGGGTCCAGCCATTGAATGGTAGTGAAATTGGCGGAATCTACCTGCGCCAGTTTAGATGGTTTTATACCAAGCTTGTTTTCGTAGGCATGCAGGTATACTTCCCGGCTTTTTTTTGTTTTACAGGAAATCATCGTACTGCAACTTATGCAAACAAGCAGGAAGGCCAACAGATAAATATTGCGGTTATTCATTGCTGTCATGACTATTTTATTTTTCTTGCATTTCCCTTATCGTCCAGAATGGTCACAGAAAGCATACTGCTGCCGGTACATAAAAACCTGGCAGACTGAGAAAGAAAGGAAGCACCATAATAAAACTCCTGTACCTGCGACTGGCCATTTGAATACTTTATTATTGCGCGGCTATCGTGAGGCAATAACGGGATACAGACACTGTTTCTTTTTAATTCAAATATTCTTAGCGGCCCCCTGTTCTCTGCTGCCGCAACCATGTATTTGCCGGTTTTACTTCTTAGTTTAACCAGCGCTTTCCCATTGCCGGGAATGTATATACCGCTTTGCAAAATGGATAGCGGGGAGAATCCTCCTTTTCCATTTCCTTTCAGCAATAAGCCGTTCAATGCATCATAGCGCCCAACGCTTACTTCTGTTCCATAGTCATTGCCGCTGATTAGTACATCCAGGTTGTTGTCTCCATCAAAATCATCTGTTACCATACCGTTTAAAACCGAAAACTGTGCATTTACCGGCAATGGCAGTAATATAAATTTTCCATTGCCCTCATTTTTAAGATAAGAGGAACTGAAATTGGTTGCTTTTACTATTAATGCGTCTTTCAATTGTTCTTTGCTGAACAATTCTTCAATGGTGGCTTGCGCATAAAATTTATAATTCTGAAATTTTGAACGCAGTCCAATCATTTGTTTAACGGCATCTTCACGCGTTTGCGCCGGAAATAATTTCATGGTCTGGTCCTGCTGGCTGGCCGGGAAGAACTGGGCTGGAAAAGCATCATAACTGCCATTGTTATCAAAATCTTTGGCATATACAAATGCCGGAAACTGATCGCTGGCACGGTATTGAGAATTGCGCCCGAGGTTGCCTACTATATAATCTATATCTCCGTCGTTATCAAAATCGCCGGGGGCAATACTGTTCCACCAACCCGGCTGGCCGGCTACACCCGAAGCCGCGGTGGTATTGCGGAATACACCGTTGTCGTTTTTAAAGAAGCTAATAGGCATCCATTCACCGGCAAGGATAAGATCCATCCATCCGTCATTGTCAAAATCTGTAAACAGCGCATCACAGACCAGGCCAATTTTGTTTAGTTCTTTTGCAACGGTATCAGTAACATCTGTAAATAGTATTCGGCCGTCTTTTGTATCATTGCGGTAAATATAGCTGGATACCGGCTTGGGATAATTCCATGGCTCCACCCTGCCGGCAACAAAAAGATCCAGGTCGCCATCTTTATCATAATCAGCCGCCCTTACGCAAAATTTGCTCGTCAGCGCCAGGGGCAATGCCAGCGAATCATACCGGTAATTTCCCTTGCCGTCATTTACATACAGTTTATCCTGGTAGGAGGGGTTGCCGGGTGCATTTTCATAACTGCCCGAAGCAATGTACAGATCAAGATCGCCATCGCCATCGGCATCAAACAATAACAGGCCGGTATCTTCGGCGGTCTTGCTATCGTTCCCGGCGACGGGCAACAGTGATTTTTGAATAAACTTTTTATCCGGTTGCTGTAAAAATAACTGTGCGCTTTTATTAAACGGGCCGCCACTGATGATATCATCGAGGCCATTGCCATCTATATCGCCTGCTGCCAGTGCGGGTCCGTATTCTGACAGCTTATGCGGCAGCAATTTTTGTATGTTGAAATCGATAAAATCTTTCTCATCGTGTGTAAAATGTATGTTTACCGCGTCGGTAATTTCCTTAAAAAGGGTGTTGGATGCAAAAACATCGTTGTTAAAGGAATAATTGCCGGTTGCATTGGCAATATTTACGGTTAGCAACTGATCTGCTTTGGTCTCCGTAATAGTTTGCTTTTTGCCGTTCTGCCATTTAATAATAACCGAGTCGATGGTTTTTACTGCACCAAGGCCAAAATGTGCTATGTTTTGTACAGTAGAAAGATAGCCGCGGTAGGGGGTATTTTCCCATGCTTGTTTTTTTCCTTGGTCGTAATAAATTTCGGCAACGGCGCCCAGTCCGTTTCTGTTTAAAGGGTCGCCGGAAAATTTTAACTGGAGATAGTGGCTGCTATCGGTTTGTTGTTGCCGTTTTGAATTGCGGTACAGGAAAGCTTCGTCATTGATATTGTTTACAACAAAATCAAGATCGCCGTCATTGTCTAAATCTGCATAAGCGGCGCCGTTTGAAAAGGAGGGGGTTGCTATGCCCCAGTTTTTTGATACATCCGTAAAGCTTAAATCTCCATTGTTACTGAATGCGTAGTTGGAAATTTTTACTTCGGGCACCTGTGCAAGAATATCCTTTTTTCCGGCTATTGAATAGGCTTTGGTTCTGAATGAAATAAAATCGTGGTCGGTTACATCTTTCGGGAAACCATTGGTGACGATGATATCGCGGTAACCATTGTTATCAAAATCCGTCACCAGCGGCGTCCAGCTCCAGTCTGTTTCTGCAATGCCGGAAAGAAAACCGATATCGCTGAATACGGGAGGACCAATGGAATCATTTTGTAAAATCCGCGGGCCCTGGTTGAGTTGTATGGTGTTGTGAACATATTGGTACTGGTAACCGAAGTAGCCCATATTCATGTAGACCTGGTAACTGTTGGGCGTCATCATCATTTTTTTCCGGTAATTATCCTGCGGGTTCATATCCAGTTCAATTACATCGGGCAGGCCGTCGTTGTTGATATCTGCAATATCCTGGCCCATAGAATTGGCGGCGGTATGTTTAAAATAAGTTTTCACCTCATCTTTAAAATGCCCGTTGTGCTGATTGATGTAAAGCAGGTTATTGGCCAGGAAGTCGTTGGTTACATAAATATCTTTCCATCCGTCGTTGTTGATATCACAGATGTTTACGCCATGGCCATAGCCTTCTATGGTAATGCCGGCTTCTTTTGAAACATCGGTAAATACAGGGTGGCGCAATTGTTCGTTCCAGTCGTTCCGGAACAATTTATCGGTATTGGGGTTTTCACTGTTTACCAGTATGAGCCGGAACAGGTTGGGGTACTGTTCTTTTTTTATTTCATTCACCACAAGGTACATATCCAGGTCGCCGTCGTTGTCGTAATCAAAGAAAGCAGCCATGGTAGAATGTACGGTATCTGCCAGTCCGTATTCGCGGGCCTTGTTTATAAAATGGGGATTGCCTTTATCATCGATGCCTGTATTGATGTACAACAGGTTTTCTCTTTTGGATACATCTTTTGACAGGGTGGCGCAAATATAGATATCCAGCAAGCCATCATTATTGATATCTATAACACTTACTCCCCTGCAAAACCTGTTCTCACCGGTAACACCGGCATTTTCTGTAATGTCTTTAAAATTAAAGTCTCCTTTATTCATGTATAATTTGCAGGAGACCATATTGCCGGTAAAATAAATATCCTGTAAGCCGTCGTTGTTAAAATCGCCGATGCCCACGCCGCCGCCATTGTAAATATTTTCAACATCCAGCACGTTAAAGCTGTCGTTGTCTATAATGATATTGGTGAAATGAATACCGGAATGTGCAGCGCTTACGGGCGTAAAAAGACTGGTATCCCTGTTCGTGCATCCTGTAATAATAATGAGTAGAAGTGCAATGGCAACTGCCGGTTTTTTCAAAGCAAACAACAATTGTAGAAGTCTTTTAACGGTAAAAAATAATATCAGTCAGCTTATTGCAATATATATCATTCCTGACAGCAGACGAACAATATTAACGTAAAATGCGCTGGCATTTTTCTGGTAATAGCAAGTCTGTGGAATGATATAAAATGAAAAGAGGCTGTTCAGGAGAACAACCTCTTTCCGTTTAAATATAATGTTATAGGAATGTATTAATAGCCCGGGTTTTGTTTAAGCGTTGCTTTACCATCTTTGATACTATTGGTAATAACAAATTCAGGGATGGGCAGGTATTCGTGTTTGCCTTTTACAAATACAGAGCCTGCCAGGGCGCTTGCCCTTCTAGCGGTTTCTTTGGGGAAATAGTCAGTGTTCAAAACTACGTCGGCAATTCCCCAGCGTACCAGGTCAAAAAAGCGGTGGCCTTCCATACCGAATTCCAGTCTTCTTTCGAAACGTACTGCTTTTCTTGCTTCAGTTTTGTCAGCAAAAGGTACAATGTAGGTGCTCACCACGTAGTTGGCGGCAGGAGCACTTCCGGCTAAGTTAAGTACCGCACCACCGGCAGCACCAGCACGGGTTCTTACCCTGTTGATATATGTTTGAGCAGTAGCCAGGCTACCTACTTCAATTTCTGCTTCGGCAGCCAGCAGCAATACATCTGCAAAACGCATTGGTGTATAGTTCAGTGCGTTGTTGGCAAAACCCCAACCCACTGTTCCGGCCAAAGTACCAATATCAGCTTTGTAATAGGTATTCTTTTTAGGGCTGTAAGGACCGCCATATCTGTAATCGCGGATCCAGTTTCTGCCCGGGTGTACACCCCAGTCGTAGTAAGGAATGCTTCTTCTTCCCACTGTCCAGTCAAGCCTTGGGTCGAGCGGACCTGCATAAGGTACAAAGCCGGCGTCTGTAGAAGTAAATGGTTCATCGCTGGTAACATCTACATCGTTATAGGTATCGGGTAAAGGCAAACCGGCAGCTGTTGTGCGGTATGAATTCACCAGGTTTTGTGAAGGCTGAAAGAAACCGCAACAGGCGCCTGGTTTTTCTGTGGTAGCGCTACCACCATGGGGGTAGTTCAATGTGTTATCATAGTTACCATTTGTATTTGCGCCATCACCATAAGAAGCCTGTATAGAAAATACAGTTTCCGCGTTGTTTTCGGTCAGCGCGCGGAAGTTAGTGGCGTAAGTGGGTGCCAGGTCAAATTTAACACCTTTGGCAGTTTTTCCACTGGCAATGATCACATCAAACAATGCCTTGGCTTCGGCGAATTTATTCTGGAACATATAGGCTTTTGCGAGGAAAGCACCTGCCGCCCATTTGTTGGCCCTGCCTATATGAGGTCTAACTTCATCCAGGTTATCATAAGCAGATTTCAAATCAGCTTCTATTTGAGGCCAGATGTTCAGGTAGTTGCCGGTAGCATCCGTATTAGGTACTTTAAAGTCGGTTACTTTTTCATCAATGAAAGGAATATTGCCAAAGGCTTTTTTCCCTTCAAACAACATGAAGCCGCGGATAAATCTTGCTTCTGCATTAATTTGTTTGGCATCGGCTGCAGAAATATCGGTGGCTGATGGCAATACTTTCAATACCAGGTTGGCAGCGCCTACACCGTCCCAGATAGCATTCCATTTGTTGGGCACCTGTCCGGCGCTGGGCAACAATTCAAAACGCATGATGGGGTTGGCATCGATCATATCGGTAAACTCAGTACCCTTGTAGGCTTCTCCACCGCGGATACTTCCCCACAACCAGTTACTGGCTCCTCCGTTTTGCTGATCCTGGATACCATCCAATGTGGCATATGCATTAATAAGCATACCATCCACGCCTTTCTTGTTCGTTAAGCTGGCCAAATCATAAGCGCCCTGCGGCAACTTTTCCAGGAATCCTTTATTACAGGAATAAACAATGGCCGATAGCGTAACTACTGATGTTATTATTAATAGTTTCTTTTTCATGTTTTTTTGTTTTCTGGGATTCAATTAGAATGTTACACTCAAACCAAATAAATATTGTTTCGGATTGGGGAAACCGCCCAGGTCTAAGCCAATGTAGTAATCGCGCGCTCCAAATGGATCACGTGATATCAGCTGAATATCGGGGTCAGATCCTGTATACTTGGTAATGGTAAACAGGTTCTGTGCCTGGATATAAATTTTAACATTGGAAATATGCGCCTTATTCACAAGGCGTTTTGGCAGAGTGTAACCTAACTGTATCGTTTTAGCCCGGAGATAAGAACCGTTTTCAACATAGTAAGAGTTGGAAGTGCTGGAAGTGAAAGATGTTAAACCGTTGGAAGCGCCAACGCCCAGTGCAGGAAGTTTTGCATTGGTGTTGGTAGGCGTCCAGCTGTCGTTCAAAACCCTTGTGCTTACACCGCCCACAAATACGCGCATATCTGTATAGTACTTGGTGTAGTTGTAAATTTCATTGCCCTGGTTCCAGAACAGGAAGGCAGAGAAGCTGAAATTTTTATAGGTCGCACCCAGGTTTAAACCCATCTGGAAATCGGGGTGGGGGCTGCCCAGGAATGTTCTGTCTGCATCGGTGATTTTCTTATCGCCGTTCAGGTCTTTGTATTTCCAGCTACCGATAGTGGCACCAGGCATCATAGCGCCTACAGTGTCAGCTGCGGTATTGTAGAAGCCATCTAATACAAAACCATGGTAAGAAGAAATGGGTTGACCAAGTTCTGTTCTCAGCGCACTGCTCAACCTTTCCAGGTTGATTACCCGGGGAGAGTTTTCATTATTCAGTTTGGTCATGGTGTTTTTGTAATGAGAGAAGGTAATACCTATGTCGAAGGTCATATCCTTGCTGGCAGTACCCTTGTAATTAAGCGCAATATCGAAACCGGTATTACGCATGGTACCCACATTGATGAGGGGTTTTGTAATCTGCGGTTCAAGACCATTTCTTACCGCATCTACCAGCAGGTCTTTGGTATCTTTTTTATACACATCCAGCGTGAAATCCAGTTTGCCATTTAACAAGGTGGCATCCAAACCCACATTGGTGGTTTCAGTAGTTTCCCATTTTGTATTAAGGTTGCCCTCGCGGTCCTGGCGGTAACCCTGCAACGAAGAGGTATTGGTACCATTGATATCATAATTGGTACGGGGAGCGTTTGACGTAAATGTAGAGAACTGGTTATTGGGGTTAACGTTCGACTGGCTACCCATTTGTCCCCAGCCACCTCTGATTTTTAAATCAGTAACCCAGGTAATATTGTTACGGAAGAAGTTTTCTTCAGACAATCTCCAGGCTACACCAAAGGACGGGAAGTTGGCATACCGTACATTGGGTCCGAATCGTGAACTTCCATCTCTTCTGTAAGTACCGGTTAACAAATATTTTCCCTTGAATGTATAGTTCAACTGGCCGAAATAAGATGATAAAGAAGAGCGGGCTACATTGTAATTAGCAATGGTCCTGTCGCTCAAACTTCCGGCAGTGGCTGTATTCAATGAAACGAAATCAGCTGTTTCAAAATCGAAGTTCTGGCCAAAAGCCCTTACACCGCGTGAATTGCTTTTTACTGCTTCTGTACCAACCAGTACTTTCAGGTCGTGATTTTTAAACAATGTTTTCTGGAACGTCAGCGTATTGGTCCAGGTCCAGCTGGTATAGTACCAACCTTCTTCAGTAAGCTGGGTGGTACCCTGGTTTTCTGAACGCTCATATGTTTTTCTGCCGATGTTTCTTACAAACTGGTTGCCCGCATCCAAACCAAAGGAAGAACGCAGGTTCAGGAAGTTGGTTAACGGAATTTCAGCATATACGTTTCCGAATATTTTGTATGCCCGGTCTGTATTGTCTTTCTGTCGTGTAAGGTTGGCAATGGGGCTGCTACCGTTTCCGGATTCACCTACGCCATTACCGCCAAAGCCACCTTTGATATCGTATACCGGTATATACGGAACCATACGAAAAGCAGATGCCCAGGCATCGCCCTCACCGCGGTTGGTACCGCCCAGTCGGTCTTCATAGCTCACCTGCAGGTTTTCGCCAATGCGGAGGAAGCTAACCGGTTTGAATGAGGTGTTTACACGCGCGATATACCTTTTGAATTTTGTTTGAACAAAAGTTCCCTGTTGGTTGAAATAGTTAAGACCAGCAGAATACAGCGCTTTGTCAGTTCCACCGCTGGCGGTGATCTGGTGATTGGTGAGCAGCGCCGGGCGGGTTAGTTCATCAAACCATTCTGTGCCAGGGCTGGTTTTTGAGATTTGATACAAATTGCCGGCGCCTATATTATACAAATCGGGGTTTGCCTTTGGGTCGCTGGCAGATACACCGCCTTTAAAACCAGGGCTGGTGATATAAAAATCAGGGATTTTAAAAGAACCATTTTGTCCGAACACAGGATGTACGTAGCTGGCAGGTGTTGTCTTCTGCAGGTACTCCATGTATTGCGTGGTATTGAGCATATCCGGCATCATCTTTTGTGTAACTACGGACTTGCCAATATAACTGTCATAGCTAAGTGAAGACCTTCCGGCCTTACCCTGTTTGGTAGTTACAATTACCACACCGTTGGATGCCCTTGCTCCATATATAGAAGCAGAAGAGGCATCTTTTAAAATCTGTAAAGATTCAACATCGTTGGGGTTTAGTTTAGAGGGGTCGTCTGTTGGAACACCGTCGATAATATACAAAGGATCATTATTACCGGCGGAGGCAAAACCGCGGATCCTTACCACCGCGCCAGCACCGGGCTCTCCGGATGAGCTGATGGTTACACCGGCAGCCCTGCCCTGTAACTGAACGGCCAGGTTGGAAGCAGGTGTTGCCTGCAGGTCCTTGGCGCTTACTACGGAAACAGCACCAATAAGGTCTTTTTTCCTTTGTGATGTATAGCCAGTCACCACAATTTCATTCAATGCCGCAGAAGTAGCATTCACTTCAACGTCAATAGTTGTTTTGCCTGCAGTGGCAATTTCCATACGCTCGTAACCAATAGCAGTAACTACCAGTACACTGTTGTCGTTGGGCACGGTAATTTTAAATGCGCCGTCAACATCTGTCTGTGTACCTGAGTTGGTTCCTTTCACAACAATGGTAGCACCTTGTACAGGTGTCTTGTCTTTGTTGTTCAGAATTTTTCCGGTAATTGGTTTTTGAGCGTTTGCAGTAAGCTGCAGAAGAAGTAGCAATAACCCACATAGGCCGGCCTTACCGGCAAGGGAGATTTTGTTTAGCATAAGCAGTCGTTTTTTTAGATGGTTCTTATTGAGGGTATGAATATATAGCATTTTTCAATTATACTTATCAAGAAGTTAACATTTCTTTATCTTTTTTTTTACACCGGCGGTTAATAAATCGGATGTTTGGGGGTTTTAGTTAATAAACTGACGGTAAGGAGGTTGCGGCTTGTAAAATGCCATACTTCCCGGAATTAACGTGGTGCGCGCATTTCGGCGAAAATTGTGCTGTTAAAAGTGGGTGAAGGACTTAATAAACACAACCTGGATATGGCATACTAATCCGCATGGTTCTGCATAAGAAATCATTCTACCCATTTTCCCTTAATTTTACCCACTCAATAAAAAAAAGCAATGCCTGAAGATAAAAACAGACAATTCCTGGATTTTGAAAAACCCATCAAAGAGCTGTTTGATGAGATTGAAAAACTGCAGTTATCGGCCGAAAAAACAAAAATTGATGCAACCGAACATATAAAAAAATACCAGGACCAGGTTATAGAAAAAAGAAGGGAGATTACGCAACACCTCAACAGTTGGCAACGGGTGCAGCTCAGCCGCCACCCCGACAGGCCCTATACATTGAAGTACATCCAGAAAATGGCCACCAATTTTGTGGAGCTTCACGGAGACCGCAATGTAAAAGATGATAAGGCCATGGTGGGCGGATTTGCGCAGTTGGGCGACGAAACCGTCATGATCATTGGACAGCAAAAAGGCATCAACACCAAAATGCGTCAATTGCGCAATTTTGGAATGGCCAACCCCGAAGGTTACCGCAAAGCCCTGCGTTTGATGCGGCTGGCAGAAAAATTTAATAAGCCCGTTATTACTTTAATAGACACACCGGGCGCTTACCCGGGCATGGAAGCAGAAGAAAGGGGACAGGGCGAAGCCATTGCCAGGAATATATATGAGATGATGCGTTTAAAGGTACCTGTTATATGTACTATTATTGGGGAAGGGGCTTCCGGCGGAGCGCTTGGTATTGGCGTAGGCGATAAAGTATTTATGCTGGAAAATGCCTGGTATACGGTAATCTCTCCAGAAAACTGCAGCTCAATATTATGGAGAAGCTGGGAAATGAAAGAGAAGGCGGCGGAAGAACTGCGACTGACTTCCGAACACATGTACAAATTTGGACTGGTAGACGGAGTGGTGCCGGAGCCACTGGGTGGTGCGCACTGGGACTATGGCGAAGCAGCCCAAAACCTGAAAGGCGTTTTAATTGGCGCCATACGTGAACTGAAGCAGCAGGATCCGCAGGAAAGGATCAACAACCGCATAAAGAAATTTGGTAAGATGGGCTTCTGGGAAGAAGCCTGATAATTTATTTTGTTTTTCGAATATTGTATTTTGAATTATTGGACAAAACAGGTTTATTTTGCGCGCTGCCTGAATACACACACAATACAAAATTTCGAAAATAAAACCCTGGCAGCGCATGGCAATTCAACATTCAAAATTCAACATTTAAAATAATTCTTTCTCACAATGTCACTCAGCAATCGTCTCCGCGGAACCGGTGTTGCATTGGTTACACCTTTTACAGCCAGTTATGAAATTGATTATGATGCCCTTGGTAAAGTCATAGAATATGTAATCAAGGATGGAGTGGAATATGTAGTTACACTGGGCACTACCGGCGAAACACCCACGCTGCGCAAGGACGAGAAAAAAGATATCATCAACTTCACGTATGATAAAGTAAACAGCCGCATACCGGTGGTGGTGGGTGTTGGTGGCAACAGTACACAGGACGTAATTGAAGATTTGGAAAATCTGCCACTCGAAAAAGCCGTTGCTGTTTTAAGCGCCAGTCCATACTACAACAAACCATCACAGGAAGGATTGTTTCAGCATTACAAAGCCATTGCAGCAGCCACCGTAAAACCGATAATGTTGTACAATGTTCCGGGGAGAACCGGTCGTAATATTGATGCCGATACGGTGTTGCGCCTGGCAAAGGAAGTAGACAATATTGCCGGATTAAAAGAAGCAGGCGGAGATATGGCGCAGTGTATGAAAATACTGCGCGACAAACCCGAAGATTTTTTTGTGGTGAGCGGAGATGATGCGCTGGCACTGCCCCAGATTGCATGCGGCATGGAAGGCGTGATCAGTGTGGCCGCCAACAGTTTTCCGAAAACTTTTTCTGAAATGGTGCGGCTTGCGCTGAGAGGCGACTTTAAAAATGCCAAAGGGCTGAACGATAAACTCATTGATGCATATGATATCATGTTTGCAGAAAACAATCCTGCAGGCGTGAAAGCATTCATGGCCGAACTGGGTTTGCTGGGCAATTATTTTCGTCTGCCTGTAACACCCCTCAGCGATTCTTTATACGCAAAGGCGAAGGCTTATCTCGCGCAGTAGATGTAGGATGTCTGATGTAGGATGTCTGATATCCGATGTCTGATTTGCAGCGGATTTTTCTCCCGGATAAACCCTTTCTCAACACTACTGAGAGGTAATGTATAAGTAAAAGGTGTAAGGCGTAAATTAATAACTACCCTACAACCAGCCATTGATACAAAACAGACTTTGAATACGCAAATCAGACATCATCACATCAGACATTATTATTTCACTACATTTTATACGTTACCCCTTCCAGCGCCAGCTCGGTATTTACAAAAACGGCTTTGGCCTCGTTTTCAAATTCGTGCAGTACTTCGTATTTGCTGCTGAAGTGGCCGATGATAAGCCTGTCCACACCGGCTTTAAGGGCAATGGTAGCGGCCTGTTCGGTTGTGCAGTGAAAACGTTTAATGGCCCTGTCTGCCAGGTCTTTCAGGTAGGTGGTTTCGTGGTACAGCAGGTTCACCCCTTTAACTTTTTCAATGATGCTTTCATCGTACATGGTATCTGCACTGTAAGCATAGCTGAGCGGGGCGGGAGCGGCTACGGTTATGGTTTCATTTTTAATGAGCAGGCCTTCTTTGGTTGTGTAATCCGCTCCCCATTTTAATTTATCGAAGAATGAAGCGGGTATTCCGGCAGCAATGGCCTTTTCGGCCAGCAGCCGCCTGGGCGCCCTTACCTGGTCGAACCGGAACCCCCAGCAGGGAATGCGGTGGCTGACTTTGAAACAATATACATTGAATTTCTCTTCCTTAACAATCAGCCCTTCCTGCAGCGGGTGAAAATGAAGGGTAAAAGGCAAGGCGGTATCTGCCACCTTCAGCTGCATATCAATCAAATCTTTCAGGGGGGCGGGTGCGTGCAAGTGCATATCATGCTCACGGCCCAGCAGTCCCATGCTGGTAATCAGGCCGATAAGTCCGAAATAATGATCGCCATGAAGGTGAGAGATAAATATATGGTTGATGCGGCTGCGGCGGATGCGGTATTTGGCCATTTGCATCTGTGTGCCCTCCCCGCAGTCTACCAGGAACAAATGGTCATCCAGCGTCACTACCTGGGCAGTCGGGTGACGGTCAAAAGCCGGTAAGGCAGAGTTATTTCCGAGTATGGTAACAGCCAGCATATGTATAATGGGTAAAACGATCAGTAGCAAATCTAAGGAAGCAGCCAGCATAACGGTGTCTGCCTGCTTATATTTTTAGAGCAAGACAGATTTTTAGGGTCGTTGCTGCTTTTGCATATAAAATAAAGCATTCATTCATAATTGTTTTGGCGGCCAATGCAGGTTGCCGGCGGTTCGTTATAAAAAATCCGAAACGGGTTAAACAGGTGAACTGCCGGCTGCAGCAATGCCTTTGCGTGGTTCTTTATTCCGGAACACCATGATGCATAAACGCCGGATTGAGTAAAAATGAACCCATCCATCCAACAGAATCAACAAAATGCCCCACCGGTTGTTGTTATTGTCAGAGATTAAACTGCGGATCATCATCATCCATTAATTCGCGCTCTATTTCTTCCATTTGTATGATATCCCAGGCTTCACTTTCGGTAGGGGTTACGCTCATCAGCTCAAGTAAACCGGATTCGTCTAAGTTATTTTCCAGTTCCGGCTGCAAATTGCATACAACGAAAGATGCATTTTGTTCATAAAACTGCTGTTGTATCTTTACAACAGTTTCAGCAGCAGCAACATCCATGATTTGGATGTCTTTACAATTCAGAATTACATTTTTGACATTGTTTTTGAGGTAAGACTGTAAACATTGCTCCAATTCTGCTGTCATATTAGCAGCAATTGAAGTTTCCCCGATGGTAATGACATGGAATTTCTCTTTGGTATCTGTTTTGACATTCATAATACTTACAAAATAGTTCTTACAATTTAAAGCTTGTTAAAAACGTTAGTCCCTGGAAACTTTTACACAAAAAACCCGTACTTGTGTATAAGGAGTAATGGCAAGGAGTAATGGCAACGACAGGCAGCAACAGGAATCAAAAATATTCGTTATTATTGTATCACCCATAAATCCTGGAAAACATGGACAATAATTTTTCAGCACAAGTAAAGGAAATTATCTCGTACAGCAGGGAGGAAGCACTACGTCTTGGCAATGACTTCATAGGCACAGAGCATCTGTTGCTGGGTTTGATCCGTGAAGGGGATAACACCGCTATCCGCATTCTTAAAAGCTTTAATGTGGATCTGTATGAATTGCGCAAGGAAATTGAACTGGCGGTAAAAGACAAGACCGGAAAAAACATCGCTAATATCAACAGCCTGCCGCTCACCAAGCAGGCAGAGAAAGTTATACGTGTTACCGTACTGGAAGCAAAAGCGCTTAAGAGTACTACGGTAGAGACAGAACACCTCATGCTTTCTATCCTCAAGAACAAAGAAAATATTGCAACACAAATTTTAAATCAGTTTGACGTGGATTACGATTTATTCAGAAACGAACTGGGCGTATCGAAAGGCAATGATGTACGCAGCGAGTATTCAGAAGAAGGAGATGATGAGTTTGATGAAGAAAAGAAATATGCACAGCAAAAATCAAAAGCCGCAGGTGCCGCCAAAAGTAAGACACCTGTATTGGACAATTTTGGCCGCGATATTACACGTTTGGCGGAAAACGGTTCTCTTGACCCCATAGTGGGAAGGGAAGAAGAAATAGAACGTGTGTCCCAGATATTATCAAGAAGAAAAAAGAACAACCCTATATTGATTGGTGAACCGGGTGTGGGTAAAACCGCTATCGTGGAAGGCCTTGCCCTGCGCATCGTTCAAAGAAAAGTATCAAGGGTATTGTTCGATAAAAGAGTGGTGAGCCTTGACCTTGCTGCACTGGTGGCCGGTACAAAATACCGCGGCCAGTTTGAAGAAAGGATGAAGGCCATCATGAACGAACTGGAAAAAAACCGCGATGTTATCCTGTTCATAGATGAAATACATACCATAGTAGGTGCCGGTGGCGCCAGCGGCTCGCTGGATGCCAGCAATATCTTTAAACCCGCCCTGGCGCGTGGTGAACTGCAGTGCATTGGCGCATCTACCCTGGATGAATACAGGATGTACATAGAAAAAGACGGTGCACTCGACAGGCGTTTTCAGAAAGTAATGGTAGACCCGCCCAGCGTGGATGAAACCATCCAGATTCTCACTAATATCCAGAGCAAATACGAAGATTTCCACAACGTTACCTATTCCGTGGAAGCTATCGAAGCCTGCGTAAAACTGAGTGATCGGTACATGACAGACAGGCTGCTGCCGGATAAAGCAATCGACGTGCTGGATGAAGTAGGCGCCCGCGTGCACTTGAAAAACATCAATGTGCCCCAGGATGTAGTAGACCTGGAAAAGAAAATTGAAGACGTTAAAAATGAAAAAAATAAGGTTGTAAAAAGCCAGAAGTTTGAAGAAGCCGCTTCATTGCGCGATACCGAAAAACGCCTGGCGGAAGAACTGGAAAAAGCCAAGAACCAGTGGGAAGAAGAAAGCAAACACAAACGTTATCCCATAGACGAAGATGCCATTGCGGAAGTAGTGAGCATGATGACTGGTATTCCGGTAAAACGAATGGTACAGGCTGAAACAGACAAGCTCCGGAAGATGAACGAAGACATGAGGGGTATGGTGGTTGGACAGGACGAAGCCATTTTAAAAGTGGTGAAAGCCATTCAGCGGAACAGGGTTGGACTAAAAGATCCCAAAAAACCAATCGGCACTTTTATTTTCCTCGGTCCAACCGGGGTAGGTAAGACCGAGCTGGCCAGGGCACTGTCGAGGTATATGTTCGACAGTGAAGATTCACTCATCCGCATCGATATGAGCGAATACATGGAGAAATTTACCGTGAGCCGTTTAATTGGTGCGCCTCCGGGGTATGTGGGTTATGAAGAAGGCGGACAATTGACTGAGAAAGTGCGCCGCAAACCATACAGCGTTATTTTGCTGGATGAAATTGAAAAAGCGCACCCCGATATTTACAATATTTTATTGCAGGTATTGGACGATGGCCAGCTGACCGACGGATTGGGCCGGAAGATAGATTTCAAGAACACGCTTATCATTATGACTTCCAATATTGGTGTACGCCAGTTGAAAGATTTTGGTGAAGGCGTTGGTTTTGCCACTGCCTCACGCGTGCAGAACGCCGAAGAAAACAACAAGGCCGTAATTGAAAAAGCACTTAAACGCACCTTCTCACCCGAATTTTTAAACAGGATTGATGATGTGGTGGTGTTTAATTCACTTGATAAATCACATATCTTCCAGATCATCGATATCCTGATGAAGGGTGTTTTAAAACGCCTTGCTATTCTTGGTTTCAGCCTGGAGCTCACAGAAGATGCAAAAACTTTTATTTCGGATAAAGGATATGATTCGCAGTTTGGTGCAAGGCCATTGCACCGCGCCATCCAGAAATACCTGGAAGACCCGCTGGCCGAAGAGATACTGAATATGAGTATCAAGAACGGAGATGTGCTGATAGCTGATCTGGACAAGGAAAATGCGAAAATCAAATTTTCATTGAAAGAAAAGGAAATCGAAAAATCAGAAGCCTGATAATTTTATAAAGCTTTCATAAATGCCGGTACTGTTGTGCCGGCATTTTTTTTACCGCAGGTTATTTACCGCAGATAATTAGCCGCAGATTCGCAGATTATTGGTTAATTTAAATTGTAAATGCTGAATTTTTGGGATGCATGGCGGCATCGAAAATTATTTTAAATGTTGAATTTTAAATTTTGAATTCAGTGCCTACCCATCCTTAGCATGAAATAATCTGCTTATCTGCGGCTAATCCTTTTTAATAAATAATCTGCGGCCATTTTTGCCATAAAGGACAAGAGGTTATTCACAGCGTAAAAGAAGTTCAGCCAATACTATTCCTAAAATCCTATAAATCCTATAAATCTTAGTCCTGACAAAATAATCTGCGAATCTGCGGCAAATTATACCCAGCCATACTGCGAATCTGCGGCAAATACCCGCCATAAATAATCTGTGGCTGATTTTGAATTTAAATTTTGAATTCGTCAGCGGCTAACGCATTTTTGCCAAAACATTTCCTGCTGCATGGCATCGTCAAAAAAAATCATAATTACCATAGATGGCTGGTCGTCCTGCGGCAAGAGTACGCTGGCCAAACAGTTATCGAAAGACCTCGGGTATACCTATATAGACAGCGGCGCCATGTACCGCGCCATTACTTTATTTTTCCTGCGCAATCATATAGACTGGACCAAACACCTGCAGGTAGACGAAGCGCTGAACAATATTATCCTGGAGTTTAAATCGAATCATAAAAGCGGCCAGACAGAAATGTACCTCAACGGCGAGAATGTGGAGTATGTTATCCGTGACCTGGTAGTGGCGGAAAAAGTAAGTGATGTGGCGGCTATAAAAGAGGTAAGGGATTTTGCGGTGGCACAACAACAGCTGATGGGCAGCGATAAGGCAATAGTAATGGATGGCAGGGATATTGGCACCGTGGTTTTTCCGATGGCCGAATTAAAAATTTTTATGACGGCAGACAATGCCATCCGTGTACAAAGGAGGTTTAAAGAATTGTATGAAAAAAATCCCAATATCACCATTGAAGAAGTAAGGGCCAACCTGGAGATGCGCGATTATATAGATTCTCACCGCGAAGTGAGCCCCCTACGCAAAGCAACCGATGCCATTGAGCTGGACAATTCGCATATTGGTATCAAAGAACAGCTGGATTTGGTGAAAGGGTGGGTGAGGGATAAATTAAAATAATGCATTAAATAAAAAGGGTAGTTCGATTGAACTACCCTTTTGGTATAATGTCATAATATTCTAATGCAACGCTATATTATCTCAGGAAAAGCATTTCCCGGTACTTTGGCAACAGCCAGATCTCATCATCTACCAGTATCTCCAGTTTATCTACATGGTAACGGATGGCATCAAAAAACGGTTCTTTGATCTGGCTTTCGTAAGCGATGGCCCGCGTGCGTGTATTGTCGATGGCATTGACCACTTTACGGGTTTCAATCATTTTTTCTACCAATTCACTGATGCGGCTGATGTGCTCGGCAATTTTTTCCAGGATCTGTTTCTGGTTGGCGTAACTGCTTTCTTTCAATCCCAGTTCTTTTAATCCGCGTATATTTTCAATCAGCGTATTCTGGTATTTTATTGCCGCGGGCAGAATATGGCTGGTGCAGAGTTCGCCCATGATGCGCGCTTCAATCTGTACTTTTTTGATATAATTCTCCAGCTCAATCTCATGACGGGCCTCTACTTCTACCTGGCTTAGTACATCATTGTTTTCGAACAGCTGGATAGACTTATCGGTAATCAGCGCATCCAGCGCCAGTGGTGTTGTTCTTACATTGGGCAGTCCTCTTTTATGTGCTTCTTTCTGCCATTCTTCGCTGTAGCCATCGCCCTCAAACAATACTTTTTCGCTGCTTACAATGTACTCGCGGATAACATGCATGATGGCGATTTCTTTTTTCTCGCCTTTTTCTATCAGTGCGTCTACATCTTCTTTAAAATTGCGGAGGGTTTCTGCCATGATACAGTTAAGAATGGTCATGGCAGTGGCACAGTTGGCTGAAGAGCCTACTGCACGGAATTCAAATTTATTTCCGGTAAATGCAAACGGCGATGTGCGGTTGCGGTCGGTATTATCAAGCAAAAGCTCGGGGATGCTTCGGTGTAAATCCAGTTTCAGGATAGCTTCATCCTGTTCATCAAATTTATCGCCCACGCGTTCTTTTACGTCCTGCAATACTTTGCTGAGATACTGGCCAATGAATACGGAAATAATGGCGGGGGGTGCTTCATTGGCGCCAAGGCGGTGGTCGTTACCGGCGGAAGCGATAGATGCTCTTAATACATCAGCATAATCATGAACGGCCTTGATGCTATTTACAAAAAATGTAAGGAACATCAGGTTGGTCTTGGGTGTTTTACCAGGCGCCAGCAGGTTTACACCGGTATCGGTGGCCAGGCTCCAGTTATTGTGTTTGCCGCTTCCGTTAATGCCGGCAAATGGTTTTTCGTGAAAGAGTACCCGCAGTTTATGGCGGCGCGCCACCCGGTCCATGATGTCCATGAGCAGGATATTATGATCCACTGCCACGCTTACTTCTTCGTAAATGGGGGCGCACTCAAACTGCGCCGGTGCTACCTCGTTATGACGGGTGCGCAGCGGTATGCCCAGTTTATATGACTCATCTTCAAAATCTCTCATGAAAGCGTATACGCGTTCGGGTATGGAACCAAAATAGTGGTCTTCCAGCTGCTGGCCTTTTGCAGAAGCATGTCCGAATACGGTACGGCCGCTCACTACCAGGTCGGGACGGGCATTTACAAATGATTCATCAATAACAAAATATTCCTGTTCCCAGCCCAGGGTAGCGCTTACTTTGGTAACATTCTTATCAAAATAGTTGGCTACTTCAACGGCTGATTTATTGAGTGCTTCCAAAGATTTGAGCAGGGGCGCTTTATTGTCGAGGCTTTCGCCGGTATACGAAACAAAGATGGTGGGTATACAAAGTGTTTTACCATTGCCTATTTCTACGATGAATGCGGGCGACGAAGGATCCCAGGCTGTATAACCACGGGCTTCAAAAGTGGCGCGTATGCCGCCGCTCGGGAAGGAAGATGCATCGGGTTCCTGCTGGATAAGCGCCGCGCTGTCAAATTCTTCAATGGGAGTTCCGTCTGATTTGATGGTAAAAAAAGAATCATGTTTTTCTGCGGTAGCCCCCGTTAAAGGCTGAAACCAGTGCGTAAAATGGGTAACACCGCGGCTTTCGGCCCATTGCCTTACGCCCGATGCAATCTGGTTGGCTACGCTGCGGTCTATTTTTTTACCGCCTTTACTGGAGTTTACAAGGCTTTTGTATGCTTCATCACTCAGGAACTCACGGGCTGTCTTAAGCGTAAATACATTCTGGCTAAAGATAGCAGTTACTTTAGCAGATGCTTCCACGCTGGTGGTTTGTGAGTTGTAGGTAATGTTGTTGAGCGCCTTGAATCTTAGAGACATGATAAATTCTTTTAGAGTAAAATAAGAAATTCAAAATAAGAACATTTACGGCGATTCTTTTTTTTTATTTCAGGAAGAAGGTGAAAGGTGAAAGGTGTAAGGTTTAAGGTGTATGGTTTAAGGTGAAAGGCATTAAAAAAAAATTGCAGTTGATTATCGCAATACGATAATCTATCACCCCAAACCGTATACGCTAACTCCTAAACCTTCCACTACAGACCCTTCACCTTCCACCTCATTTCCCTGATAAAAAATCCTCCGGCTCTCCGGAGGATTTTTAAAAAAAAGTATAAAAATGAAAAGTCTTATGCTTTAACAGTCTTAACAGTTGTGATAATACGGGCTGCCACTTTGTAAGGATCTGCAGCAGAGTTTGGACGGCGATCTTCCAGGTAACCTTTCCAACCTTTTGCAGGTACCACTACCGGTATACGAATGGAAGCGCCGCGATCGGATACGCCGTAGCTGAAATCCATGATGCTGGCTGTTTCATGTTTACCGGTCAGGCGCAGGTGATTGTCTGCACCATATACTTCAATATGTTCCTTAACAACAGGGCGGAATGCTTCGCACACTTTGTCGAAGATTTCTTTTTTGCCTGCGTTTCTCAGCAATGAGTTGGAGAAGTTGGCGTGCATACCGGAACCATTCCAGTCAAGCGCACCCAGTGGTTTACAATGCCAGTTGATAGAAACACCATATTTTTCACCGATTCTTTCCATGAGGTAACGGGCTACCCAGATTTGGTCGCCTGCTTCTTTGGCGCCTTTTGAGAAGATTTGGAATTCCCACTGGCCGGCTGCCACTTCAGCATTGATACCTTCTACGTTCAGGCCTGCTTCCAGGCAAACGTCCAGGTGTTCTTCAATGATGTTTCTTCCATAAGCGTTTTGTGCACCTACTGAACAGTAGTAAGGGCCCTGCGGACCGGGGAAACCACCGGCAGGAAAGCCAAGGGGTTTATTTGTTTTGGTATCCCACAGGAAATATTCCTGTTCAAAACCAAACCAGAAATCATTATCATCGTCTGCAATGGTGGCGCGGCCGTTACTTATATGAGCGCTGCCATCAGCATTTAAAACTTCGCACATTACAAGGAATGCCTCTTTGCGCTGGGGATCTTTTACAATGAATACGGGTTTCAGCAAGCAGTCGGAAGAACCGCCCGGGGCCTGTTCGGTTGATGATCCGTCAAAACTCCACATGGGGCAATCAGCAAGTTTACCACTAAAGTCTTTTTCAATTTTTGTTTTACTACGTAAGCTTTGGGTGGGTTTGTAACCATCGAGCCAGATGTACTCAAGTTTGGATGCAGCCATAATTTTTGCAGTTTTTGAAATATTAAAAATTTTATTAATACGTGGTTTTATATTAAAAGATTGGATTATTTGGCCACGAATGTAACAATCAAATTAATAAATCAATGATATTTCGTCAAAAATTTATGAAAATGCTGTAAAAAATATGAATTGGAAAAAATTGATTTAGTTACGAACATATTATCAATATTTATCTATGATAAAACCGATTAATATAACTGCCTGTATAAGAGCACTGCATGTTTCAGAAAACCCTTAGTCACGGTTCCAATAAGATTTTTTGCAGCACAATTCCTTTGAATATTTTCTAATTGACAATAACCAACCATTAACAATATATCGCCATGCTCCGGCAGCTGTTCGGGCTAAAGATAATTAACAAACATACGCTGCCTGTATTACTTTTGCTGGCTTGCAATTTTTACCCATTTAATTGTGTTTATGGATTATTCAAATATTATCAGGAAGGCATGGGAAGAGTATGATGCCACCAAGATAATTCACAAGATAGAAGACATCAGCCCGATGGTTTCTACCAACTATGTTTTCCGGATTACTTTTGAGGATGAAGATATTATTATAGCCAAATTGTCATTTTTTGGCAAATACGAATACTTTAAAGAAGACCACCGCATCATTCATACCCTTTCCAATAACCTGCTTTACCCGTATGAGAATTTTCTTGCCAAATCATTGCTGCGCAATAACCGCGTTTACATGTACCGGTACAAAAGCGGTAAAACGGATATCTGGGTAGTTTTCTATAACCCGGTAAGGGTACTGCACCGCATGCCCAGGCGACTGGACGAAAACCATATCAGGAAATTTGGTCAGCAGACCGGTAAGTTCCACAAAGCCTGTTCAAGGTTGCGCAACGTGCTGCCCAAATCAATAAAAACACTCCGTACAGATATCAATGCGCTGCGCGAAATGCTCGACAGGGACAAGAAAAATTTCACCCCCGAACAAGCCGATTACCTGCGTCATCATTGCGACCTGTTCATAAAAAACCGTCTAAAATGCAATGTGGGTTCATTTGAGATTATACCGGTTTTTATTGACTGGAATATCGGTAATTTTTCTGTCACCAATAAACTGGAACTCTATACCCGCTGGGATTACGACTGGTTCAGGATGAGCTATCGCATGCTCGATTTTTATTTCTTTAGCCGCGTTGTTTCTGATGCCGGAGATAAAACCGCTTTCAGCTATCTTATCAATACCATGATGGAAGAACGGTTCATTATATTCTTACAGGAGTACCATAAAGTAAACCCGCTGACCGCAAACGAGTTGCGGTTTTTGAAAGAAGCATACCGGTTTTTTATTTTAAATTACGTGGTCAAGAATGGCAGTTATTTTTTCAGCGAACAATATGCAACCAAACTGCAGGCAGAAGCTTTTAATATTTACCTGCCATCCATAGACACGGATTTTGACGCGGAAAAACTGATACAGGCCTTAAAAATAAAAGAAGCATAAGCAACGGCTAACCAAAACAACTATAATGATCCAGGAATCGGATTTTAAAACCATACTTGACCAGTATAAAATCATTTTTTTTGATGCATTCGGGGTGCTCAAAAATTATCACGGACTGGTACCCGGCATAGAAAAAACATTTGCTTATATAGAGAAACAACAAAAAGAATATTACATCGTAACCAACGATGCATCGCGCAGCCCGCAACAGCTGGCCGAGTCTTACCATAAACTGGGACTGCAAGCTATCACACCCGACCGTATTATTTCTTCGGGCATGCTCGCAAAAGAATACCTCGATCTGAAAGTAAACAACGGCATTGTTGCCTACCTGGGCACCAATAATTCTGCCCATTATATAGACAGTTCGGGCCTGCACACCCTGCCCGTCAGCGCCATCAATTATACCAATATAGACCAGGTAAACGCCCTTGTATTGCTCGATGATGAAGGCTTTAACTGGTTTGATGATCTCAACAAAACCATTAATATTCTTCGCAAACGCACCATACCTGCCATCGTTGCCAATACAGATAATACATATCCTTTGTCGGGCAACAATGAAGTGGCCATTGCCATTGGCGGCATCGCTTCCATGATAGAAACCATTGTAGGAAAAAGATTTATCCGCTTTGGCAAACCGGATTCCCAATTATTTATGTTTGCGTATGACCTTATCCGCTGGCGGCTCGATATCACCAAAAAAGATATACTCATGGTAGGCGATACGCTTCATACCGATATCATTGGCGGAAACAAGTTTGGACTGGATACCGTGCTGGTGCTCACCGGTAACACTTTGCCAGACGATGCAGAAATACGCATACGCTCCACCGGTATAGTACCCACTTATATTTGCAGGGATGCTGTCATTGGGTAATGCGTTCTTTATAACGGGAAGGCTGCACAATTGCCAGGCATGCCGTAATTAAAAAAAGTTCGGGTATGATTTTATACCGCACAATAGCGCCCGGAAAGGGTACCACATAACCTATCAGCACATAATTGCCAAGGGCAGCCATAATCAGCATGCATACCAATGCCGGGTTGGCGACAATGTTTCTTTGTTTGCGGTACATAAGGCCAGTGCAAATCACCAGCAGCAATACCAGCATATTCTCCAAGGCCGAAAACCATTGCAATAATCCTTTTGCCTCCCAGGGAAATGGCCTTATAAAAGTATTGATGAGTGATTCCGGAAACACTTTTATAAAACTCAGGATAGTGGGCTCAAGCGCAGTGAGATTGAACCGGGTATTACCCTTTAGTAAGAAAAAATCATGTTGCCTGCCGGCAATTAATGAAAATATATTCAATCCGGGCCACACAAAACCAACGCATGCAATTGCTGTTAAGCAAAGGGCATAAGTAATTGCAAAAGTTTTTTTGATACCGGTTTTATAAAAAACGGTCCATCCCCATGCCGTCAATGCGGGCGCCATTGCCAGCGCAAACCCATTTCTCAAAATCACTGCCAGGGCAAAACAAACCATACTGATAAGCAGGCATGTTGTTTTTTTTTCATTCAGCCAACGGCTAAAGTTGTACAGCATCACTCCAGTAAACAATAACAGGAAACCTTCGGTTCGCAATCCGCTCAGCCAAAATACGGCCGGTGGAAACAAAAACAATATAGCGGCGGTTAAACGCCTGCCGGCCATTGAAAACTGTGCAGCCACCAGTTTATATAAAAAATAACAACCCCAGAAGCCCAGGAAATTAAAAAGAACCATGTTGATATAATAATTACCCTGGCTTATAAAATTAAACAGCGCAACGGTTTTACCAACAATGGCGTATTCCAGGTTTTGGATATAGCTGTTCGATTGAAAGTTGAATTTTCCACTTCCCGGTACCGGTACTGCGCTAAAAAAATCTCCGAAAAACATACCGGGCGTTGCCAGCAATCTCTTGTACTGCTGAAATCCGTCCTGGTTCAGTTTCCATGTATCGTCGCCATTATAAAACCGCTTGAATATATATCCGTATGCGGCTCCGGCAATTATCTTGCAAGCAAAGAATACCAGCACCTGCGGCAGCGATAAGGAGACCTTTTTATTGCGAATGATAAAATATATTAACCCGCTCAGGCATAACCAGAGCAAAACAATTACCAGGATAACCAGCATGTGATTGTTTAAACTGATGAAATGTACTTAAATACGTAAAATTAGGTTTCTTTACGGTAATAATTAATCTGGTTGCTGATGCTGAAGATATTTCAATATTTTAGCCCCGGATGCGTTCACCGGTAACTAAATGTAATAATTCCGAAATGCTGCGAATTTGTTTTGTTTCCAACAGTGCCTGGTCTATTTATAATTTCCGGATTGATGTCATCCGGCATTTTATCAAAAAAGGCTGTGATGTAGTGGTGCTGGCAGCAGAAGATGAGTATGCACTTCTTCTTCAGCAGGAAGGCTGCCGCTTTACGGCGGTTAATTTTAATAACAGAACAGAAAATCCGTTCAGCGATTACTCATTGTACCGAAGGCTAAAACAGTTGTACAGCACCATTCGGCCAGATATGGTATTTCATTATGTTATTAAGCCCAATATTTATGGCTCACTGGCAGCAGCGGCACTCAGTATTCCATCAATAGCAGTTATTACCGGACTGGGGTATGGTTTTTCAAAACGAAACTGGTTGTATTATCTGATTACCCGTTTGTACACGCGTGCGCTGAAGAAAACAAAAGAAGTGTGGTTTCTGAATAATGAAGATGCAAAATTTTTCATTGAGCAACATATGGTAAGTGTTGAAAAAACGCGCGTGCTGCATGGCGAAGGAATCAACACTGATCACTTTTCTCCTGCGGGCAATAAACAAGTCAATAAAAAATTCAGATTTTTGATGAGTACGCGTTTGCTAAAAAGTAAGGGTGTGGCTATTTATGCGGATGCCGCCCGCATCCTAAAGAAAAAAAATTATAATGTAGATTTTGAATTAATAGGTTTTTATGAAAAGCACCATCCGGATTCTATACAGCATGAAGACATAGCGCGCTGGCAAAACGAAGGGCTTATCAATTACAGGGGCTTCGCCAGCGATGTACGTAGTTTTTTGGCGGCTGCAGATTGTTTTGTATTTCCATCTTTTTACAATGAAGGAGTGCCGCGTTGCCTTATGGAAGCAGCAAGCATGGAACTTCCCGTTATTACCTCGGGCAACAGGGGGTGCAAAGATGTAGTAACAGATAATGTAACCGGCTACCTGTGTAACATGAATAACCCTTTTGACCTGGCCGATAAAATGGAAACAATCCTGAACATGAGTAGCGCAGAAAGGGTAAAAATGGGAACAAACGGCCGTTTACTGGTAGCAAATAATTTTGCGGTGCAGCGTATTATTGACGTATACGAACAGGCCCTCCAATTTCAGCAGTCACGCTGAAAAAGAATGCATCGAACGCGGCAGGATTTCAATATTATTTTCACTCCATGGCCGTCAGCACTGCGTGCTATCAACATTTTTTACACCAAATAAGGATAAATATATAGTCATAATTAGGCCGATGGACTTACTTTTGCCCTTTGAATTTTTTTTATGGAAATAACCGCTTCAACAGCAGCACAGCTACGCCTTACAGCAGAAGAATTTGATCTGATTAAACAAAAACTGGGAAGAACCCCCAATTTCACCGAATTATGTTGTTTTTCCGCTATGTGGAGCGAACACTGCAGTTACAAGAACTCTATCAAATTATTAAAAACATTGCCGCGTGAAGGAAAAAAGATGCTGGTGAAAGCCGGTGAGGAAAACGCGGGTTTAATGGATATCGGTGATGGTTACGGAGTTGTATTCAAAATAGAATCGCATAACCATCCATCGGCCATTGAGCCATTTCAGGGTGCCGCCACCGGGGTCGGGGGCATTCACCGTGATATATTTACCATGGGCGCAAGACCGGTAGCTGCGCTTAATTCGCTCCGGTTCGGCAATATAAAAGAAACTAAAACGCAACACCTGTTAAGTGGTATTGTACACGGCATTGGCCATTACGGCAATTGCTTTGGCGTTCCTACCGTTGGCGGTGAAATATATTTCGAGCCCTGTTATCATACCAACCCATTGGTAAACGCTATGAGTGTTGGCGTGCTAAAAAACGGGGAGACCATTTCCGCCACTGCAAAAGGAAACGGCAACCCGGTATTTTTTGTCGGCAGCGCCACGGGTAAAGACGGTATTGGTGGTGCATCTTTTGCTTCTGCAGATATTACTGCAGAAAGCGCCGAAGAATTACCGGCCGTACAGGTGGGTGATCCATTCCAGGAAAAGAAACTGCTGGAAGCTTGTCTGGAAGTGATCCAGACAGGTGCTGTGGTAGGTATGCAGGATATGGGTGCCGCCGGTATCATTTGCTCCACTTCAGAAATGAGTGCCAAAGGCGAATCGGGTATGCGCATCGACCTTGAAAAAGTACCTACCCGTCAGAAAAATATGAAAGCCTGGGAACTGCTGCTCAGCGAAAGCCAGGAGAGAATGCTGATGGTGGTTGAAAAAGGAAAAGAACAGGCCGTTATAAACGTATTTGAAAAATGGGACCTGCCCTGTTCGGAAATTGGAGAAGTGACAGGAGACGGCATACTGAATTTTTATATGAACGGAACGCTGGAAGCCTCTTTGCCCGCACATGAACTGGTGCTGGGTGGTGGCGCTCCGCAATACACGCGTGAAATAAAGGAACCAGCTTACCTGCAAAAAATAAAAGCATTCAATCCGGATACTATTGAAGTGCCGGATGATCTGAAAGCAGTTGCAGAAAAGATAGTGGCCATTCCCAATATAGCTTCCAAGAAATTTGTATATGTGCAGTACGACAGCATGGTAGGCGCCGGCAATGCATCCACCAATGCCCCCAGCGATGCGGCGGTAGTAGTGGCCAAACCAACCAATAAAGGACTGGCGCTCACTACAGACTGCAACAGCCGTTATGTATTTGCTGACCCCTACAAAGGCGGAATGATTGCCGTAGCAGAAGCGGCCCGTAATATAGTATGCAGCGGCGGACAACCGCTGGGCATTACCAATTGCCTCAATTTTGGAAACCCGTACGACCCCGAAGTATATTACCAGTTTACACACGCATTAAAAGGTATGGGTGAAGCATGTATTAAATTCGACACACCCGTAACCGGTGGCAATGTAAGTTTTTACAACCAGGGTCCGGAAGGTGCCGTGTACCCAACACCTACTATTGGTATGGTGGGCCTGCTGGATAATGTAAAAGATAAAATGACACTGGATTTTAAGGAAACAGGCGATATCATTTTTTTAATTGGCGCCTGCAGCAATGATATCAACTCTTCTGAATACCTGCATAAAATACATGGAGTGGAGTACAGTCCGGCGCCGGAATTTGATTTGGACAAGGAATTTATACTGCAGCAGAAAGTTGCAGAACTGATAAAGAAAAAAATAATTAAATCGGCGCACGATGTAAGTGAAGGCGGACTGTTTGTCACGCTGCTGGAATCGTGCTTTAACCGCGATTTGGGAATGGATGTGGTAGCAGCCGACTTTAATATCCGCAAAGATGCTTACTGGTTTGGTGAAAGCCAGAGCAGGGTAGTGGTAACCGTTAGTGAACAGGAGGTGGCCGCTTTCAAAAAAACAATGGGGGGCCATGCTTTTGAAGAACTGGGTTTTGTAACCAACGGTACAGTGGAAGTGGATGGAATGAACTGGGGAAATATTGCGGAATGGAAAGACACGTACGACAACGCCATTGGTAATATTCTTTCGGCAGTAAAAGCGGATGATGCAGTAACATCGCTCTGATGGCCGCGCAGCAGCCAGCCCCGTTTATTGCAAAAACCAACACCGTTTATCGCTAAAAGAAATGCAAAAAAATGCAACCATAGTAGTTACCGGTGCAGCCGGTTTTATTGGCAGCTGCCTTACAGGTTTCCTGAATGAGAAAGGATACCACAAGCTTATCCTGGTGGATGATTTCTCCAGGGCCGATAAAATCCCCAACCTGGAACATAAAACATACAGTAAACAGGTTGAACGTGCTTCTTTTTTTGACTGGCTGACTGCAGAACGCCCGATCATTGATTTTGTTTTTCATATCGGCGCCCGTACAGACACCACAGAATTTGACTATGCAATACACCATGCGTTGAACGTAGAATATTCGCAAAAGGTTTGGAACTATTGTACCGCAAATAATATTCCCCTGGTATATGCATCATCTGCGGCTACGTATGGCAGTGGTGAACAGGGTTATAAAGATGATCATATACTTCCGTTTACACTGCAGCCGCTGAACCCCTATGGTGTTTCCAAAAATGAATTTGATAAATGGGCAATACAACAGCCTGCATCGCCACCTTTTTGGGCAGGCCTCAAATTTTTTAATGTGTATGGCCCCAATGAATACCACAAAGGCCGTATGGCCAGTGTTATCTGGCATTCTTTTAACCAGGTAAAAAAAGAGGGTCTTGTAAAATTATTCAAATCTCACCGGCCCGATTTTAAAGACGGTCAGCAGTTGCGCGATTTTGTTTATGTAAAGGATGTGCTCAATGTCTGTTTCTGGTTAATGGAAAACATGCCCGCACCGGGTATTTACAATTTAGGTACCGGTAAGGCAAGGGCGTTTGAAGATTTGGTAAAAGCCACTTTTTCGGGGCTTGACCTGCCAGCCAATATCAGCTTTATTGATATGCCGGCCGATATCCGCGACAAATACCAGTATTTTACCGAAGCGGATATGCAAAAACTTATCAGCGCCGGTTATACACAACCTTTTTATTCACTGGAAGAAGGAACAAACGATTATGTAAGAAATTACCTTGCAACTGGTGCTTACTATTAATATACTTTCCAACGCAGACCCCGGGTTTGCTGCCATCCAGCCTTTGCTTGCCACAACCGGTTGAAAAATTATATCAGCGCTATTAATTGTATTTTTGCTGCGTTTCAAAAAAAGACTATGAATAAAAAGATTGCCATTATTGGTGGCGGTAACCTGGGCACAGCCATTGCCGAAGGACTTATACAAAGCGGTTTTATTTTACCCAAACATATTATAGTAACCAAGAGAAATGTGGCCACCCTTCATCACCTGGAAAGAAAAGGTGTATTGGTGAGCGACAACAATGAAGAAGCGGTCCGTTTCGCAGATCTGGTGATATTGGCGGTAAAGCCTTTCCAGGCCGATGAAATATTAACGAAGCTCAGGGCTGCGCTGGTTCCGGAAAAGCATATTATCATTTCTGTAATAACAGGTGTTAGTATTAACAGCATTCTGCAGATGGCGGGCAAACAAATTCCGGTGGTAAGGGCCATGCCCAATACGGCGATCGCCATTCAGGAAAGCATGACCTGCATCAGTTACCAGCATGTTGGGAAAGATGATATGGAATATATCATGGAACTATTTACCCAGCTGGGAAAAGTAACGGCCATTGAGGAAAAGCTAATGGATGCGGCTACCGTGCTCGGCGCATGCGGAACAGCTTTTGCAATGAGATATATCCGCGCAAACATACAAGGTGGCATAGAAATTGGATTTGATGCCGCTACAGCAAATCTCATCGCCGCGCAAACCGTTAAAGGTGCCGCCGATCTTTTAATGAAGAAAGGTACACACCCGGAACAGGAAATTGACAAGGTTACAACCCCCAAAGGATGTACCATTGCCGGACTTAATGAGATGGAACACCAGGGCTTTAGTTCATCATTGATTAAAGGAATTATGACCAGTTATACAAAAATTGCGAAAGACTGATTTTTGTTGATTGCCTACCCAACCCTTTGTAAAAGCCAAACGTAATTAATTTACCACGCTATTTGTAATGTGCTGAAAAGCATGCAGATAGGCAGGAAAAATGCGTAAAAAACAGCCGGGTAACTTTTTAAAAAGCCTCTATTTTTTTCAACCCTTTTTTCAATCTTATTTGAGTCGTTGAAATAAAAGGCGTTATTTTGCGTTTTAATTCATTAATCCCCACCCCTAAAAAGCATCAATAAGAAACCAATTATCTCTGTGTATGAAAAGAAATATCAGTTTATTTGTTTTGACCTTTGAGATCGCAGCGATTGTTGTTTTACACGCGGTTAAGATGAACCAGGCTCAGGGGCACGAAGCAAGTAACAATAATATAACCAGTACAAAGTCTAAAGTAGCATCTTCGGTAGTTAAACACTACCAGTTGCTTAGCATAAAATAAATTACACACACTAAAAGGAAGCAATAGGCATTCAGATTTATCTGGTGCCTATTGTCTTTTTGGGCCCTGCAATCAAACCAGCTAGTTTTCCACAGCTTATACATGGTATCAATAATGACAGTATTCGTTGTATCTTTGCACGACCCCACGGAGCTTTTTCTTAGAGTTCTATTAAGGTCAGAACCCGGAACGGGTAAAATTTGATTAAACTTTATTATCGTTTTTTATTGTACAATTACCAGGGCAGGTAATGAAGTGCCTGTTTTGTATTTCCTGTTCCGCAATTAATTGCAATTAATTTATTGAAATATAACTAACCATTTTATGGCCAAATTCATTTTTGTTACCGGTGGTGTAACATCTTCATTAGGTAAGGGTATCATAGCAGCATCGTTGGCAAAACTGCTGCAGGCAAGGGGTCTGCGCGTGACCATACAAAAATTTGACCCCTATATCAATGTAGACCCGGGCACACTAAATCCATATGAACATGGAGAGTGTTATGTAACCGACGACGGTGCGGAAACTGATTTGGATCTTGGCCATTACGAACGTTTTTTAAACATCCCCACCTCGCAGGCCAATAATGTAACCACCGGTAAAATATACCAGACAGTTATCAATAAGGAAAGGGAAGGCGCCTACCTGGGCAGAACAGTGCAGGTAGTACCCCATATTACCGATGAAATAAAAAGGAGGATGCTGCTGCTGGGTCAGGATGGCAAATTTGATGTAGTGATCACCGAAATAGGCGGTACCGTGGGCGATATTGAAAGCCTCCCGTTTGTGGAAGCGGTACGCCAGTTACAATGGGAACTGCCGGAAGAAGATACCGTGGTAGTACACCTCACCCTGATACCCTATTTAAAAGCTGCCAAAGAACTGAAAACAAAACCAACACAGCACAGTGTAAGAATGCTCAGCCAGGAAGGCGTTCACCCCGATATCATTGCATGCAGAACAGAAGAAGCATTGTCGCCCGAAATACGCCGCAAAATTGCCCTTTTCTGCAACGTAAAACCCGAAGCCGTAATTGAAGCAGCCGATGCATCCACTATATACGAAGTGCCGTTGGCGATGATGCGTGAAAAGCTGGACCTGATCTGCCTGCGTAAGATGAATATTACCGGATACAAAGAACCGGAACTGTCTAAATGGAAAGAATTTCTCGATAAACTGAAATACCCTAAAAGCAAAGTTACCATCGGGCTTATCGGTAAATACATTGAACTGCAGGATGCATACAAATCAATACTGGAGGCTTTTGTACATGCCGGCGCCATCAACGAATGCAAAGTGCAGGTGGTAAACGTGCACAGTGAATTTATTACCGATGAAAATGTGGCTGAAAAACTGGGAAACCTGGATGGCTTGCTGGTAGCACCCGGTTTTGGACTGCGCGGTATAGAAGGAAAGATTATAGCTGTAAAATATGCCCGCGAAAAAGGTTTGCCGTTTTTCGGTATCTGCCTGGGTATGCAAATGGCGGTAATTGAGTTTGCAAGGAATGTGCTGCATATAAAAGACGCACACTCCACAGAAATGAACCCCGATACCGGCAACCCCGTCATAGACCTGATGGATGCACAGAAAAACATTACGGCAAAGGGTGGCACCATGCGACTGGGCGCCTATCCGTGCAGCATAACCGAAGGAACGCTGGCAGAACGCATCTACGGCACTCACCATATCAGCGAACGGCACCGCCACCGTTGGGAATTCAACAATGCCTACCTCAACCAGTTTGAAGCCGAAGGCATGAAAGCCAGCGGCCGCAATCCCGAAAGCAACCTGGTTGAAATTGTGGAATTAACCAATCACCCGTTTTTTATTGGTGTTCAGTATCACCCCGAATTAAAAAGTACAGTGGAAAACCCACATCCGGTATTTGTGCATTTTATAAAGGCATCCAAGGAATTTACCGAAAAAAAAGAGTCGGTTAAGTCGCCTGTACTGCAAAAAGAAATGATATAACAATTTCTTAATGATTGGCTTTCCCCGGGCCCACGGATTTTTCGCGTGGGCAACGGCGCCGTTTACGCGGAAAAACTGCCCGCATCCTTATAGTGCCGGCATGCACGCAGGCACACTAAACAGTTTTTCCTCTTTTTATAGCATTTTATGCCTGAACCACTTAGCACCATCACTCTTTTTCTCCTTGTCTTTTAAGCTGCTCATTGCCTTCCATCCATTCGTGTATATCCATTCGGGGGTTACTCCTGTAAACCTCCTATCTTTGCAGCCTCAAAAAAAATAATTACGCATGCAGAGCATGGATAGAAATACGGTGATAGGTTTTGTGTTGCTGGCGGTTTTGTTATTCGCCTATATGTTTATTTCCACCAAAAACAGCCGGGAACTGGAAGTACAGAAAAAAAGGTACGATGATTCCGTGGCAATCGTAAAAGCGCAGACACAGGCTGCAGCAGCCAAAAAAGATACCGTCAAAACAGTGGCAGTAAAGGATTCGGTCGTGGGCGGAATATTCCACGGCCAGGAAAAAACACTGGCAGTGGAAAACGAAGTACTCAAAATAATCTTTACCAGCAAGGGCGGACAGGCCAAATCTGTTCGGTTGAAAACATATAAATCGGTAGACAGCAGCCTGGTAGAGCTGGAAAATGATGCTTCCGATTATATTTCCTATGCGGTTAACACAACCAATGCTGATAAACGGTCGGCTTACACGTCGGAATTGTATTTTAACGAAGGGGCGGTAGAAAAGAAGGCCGATGGCAGCCAGTCAGTAAGTTTTACCGCGGAAATAGCTCCCGGGGAAACCATTGTGCACCAGTATATCATTAAACCCAACAGCTACCTGGTAGATTTCAATATTCAGTTAACCGGGTTAGACAAATTACTTACGCAAAACGCATTCAACCTGCAATGGAAGCTGAAAGTAGTAGCGCATGAAAAAATTGCCAAATACGAACGCCAGCAGTCGCAGATCATTTTCTATGAAGATGGCGGGTACGACTACCATACCCTGCTTAACAAAACAGAGAAAAAATTTGAGAAACCCATTCACTGGGTAAGCGTGAAGCAGCAGTTCTTCAATACTACGCTGATTGCAAAAAATAAATTTGAAGGCGGACAAATACAATGGACGCACAATACAGAGGACACCACCAACTTGATTACACAGGCAAATGCCAGTTTCAACAGCAAACTTGTGGGCAATAATGTTACGGTTTCTTTACAGGTATATTATGGCCCCAACGATTATAAAATCCTCCGCAATGCAGGCGTAGAGGATATGGATAAGATCATCAACCTGGGACAGGGCATGTACGCGTTTGTACGTCCTATTAACCAGTTCGTGATCATGCCTGTTTTTAATTTTTTCAAAAGTTTTATCGGTAGTTACGGTCTGGTGATTGCACTGCTGACTATTTTCATCAGGCTGGTTACGTCGCCGCTGGTATACACCAGTTACCTGAGTGGCGCCAAAATGAAAGCATTAAGACCTGAGCTGGATATACTGAAGAAAAAATTTCCGGATCAGCAGCAGTTCGGTATGGAGCAAATGAAACTTTTCAGGGAAGTGGGTGTAAATCCATTGGGTGGATGTATACCGGCATTGTTGCAGATACCTATCTTCTTTGCATTGTACAGCCTCTTTAATTCGAGCCTTGCGTTGCGGGGTGAACATTTTCTTTGGGCAAAAGATTTGTCCACCTTTGACGTAATTGCCAAACTTCCTTTTCCTATTCCGGCTTTTGGAGAACATATCAGCCTGTTTACGATTACCGCGGTAGCTACCAGTTTCCTGATCTCTATTTATAACATGAATATGACGCCCGACCAGAGCAACCCGGCGCTCAAATACATGCCATATATTTTTCCGTTTGTGCTGTTATTTATTTTTAACAGCCTGCCGGCGGCACTGACATGGTATTATACAGTCTCCAACGTTATCACACTCATTTTACAATGGGTAATACAGAACTACATAATAGATCATAACAAGATTCTGCTGAAACTGGAAGAAAACAAGAAAAAGCCGAAAACCAAATCAAAATGGCAGGAAAGGCTTGAACAGATGCAGGAGACACAGAAAAGGGTGCAGGATGTAAAAACCAAACCCAAAGGAAAATAATAGCGGATTTTTTTGTTAAATAATAATCGGGAAGGCCTGCCGTTAATTCTTTAATATGGCAGGTCTTTCCTATTTTAGACAACCGATAAACAATTTGGTACGTCTTTTTCATATAAGGTAGCAAGCATGTTCAAGTTATTTACATATACCCTTTTAACCGCCCTCACCGTTTTGATTGCGCCGGCCGCAATATTTGCACAAAAAAAAGTTGCCGAGCTTACACTGGTGTATGATGCTGCTATTACTACCGGCGATAACCAGCCTAAACTGGCCGATGCATTCGACGGCGCTACCACCACGGTATACATCAAGGGCTCTATGAGCAGGTCTGAAATGACCAGTGCGCTGGCTTCCTTTACTTCTATTCACGATGCCAGAACCGGCACAGCGGTGATACTACAGGAGATCAGTGGACAGAAACTGCTGATACGCATGACGGCAGAGAATTGGAAAGATAAAAACAAACGGTACGAAGGCATTTCATTCAGTAATACCACCGAGACAAAAACCATTGCCGGATATAAATGCACCAAAGCGGTTGCCACCATGCATGATGGCAGTAATTTTACCGTGTATTATACAAAAGAAATAATCCCCGAAAATGCAGACTATGATATCCAGTTTAAAAACCTGGATGGTTTGCCACTGGAATATGAATTAAGCCAGGGTACGCTGAAGATCAAATACACCGTCTCCAGGATTAATATGAACCCCGTACCGGCGTCCAAATTTGATATACCGAAGAGTGGCTACAGGGAACTAACGTACGAGGAAAGCCGGAAATTAGGTATTGGGGGGTGAAGTTGTTTTAAGTGTTAAGTGATAAGTTTTAAGTACCTGCGGCTGATCAAAACCAAACATCACAGTTTCATCACACAACACTTAACACACAACACCCAACACAACAGTAAGCCGGGCGAACGACTTAATACTTATTTGTGGGAAGTGGTTAGTGGCTAGTGGGCCTTTGCCAGGTATAATGTAAAAGTCAAAATGCAAAATGCAAAAAATGCGGGGTACCGGTCTGGGGTCCCCGTCTGACCCACTCCGATAAGTTAGAAGTCAAAAGAACCAGGCGCTTGAAATCAGATTAAATTTTAAGTTTCAGGTACCTGTGGCTGATCAAAACCAAACATCACAGTTTCATCACACAACACTTAACACACAACACCCAACACAATAGTATGCCGGGCAAACGACTTAAAGCTTAAAACTTATTTGTGAATTTTGATCTTTAGATTGAACATTTGCAGGCTGGAACCTGACTGGGATGCAGCAGAAGTCTGCAATTTATACTTTACGGGAAGAATATAGGTAGTATTTCCTTTTTGATAAGTAACAATGGAATTGTAGGCAACCAGGTTTTTGTTTTTCTCCTGACCAAAAATCATGCTTCCATGATAAGAAGGGCCTGCTTTTAATGTAAAACCGTTGGTGGTTCTGATAGGCGTAAACTCGGGTTTAACAGCTTTATCTTTTGATTTATTTCCACCACCACCCATACTGGCTATTGCAAAAGCAGCAAAACCAATCAGTATAAAACTGATTAATGTTTTTTTAGCAGTCGGCAACAGTATTGTTGGGTTTTTTAACATTATGTCAAAAGTAATAAAAATATTTGCTAATTCACAATCCGTTCATCAATTATTTTACAATTTCCTTAACCGTATTAAAATGGGATTAAAAAATTTGGCAATACATGTATAAATGCTTAACTTTCAACAACCCGTAATACATGAGTGAAAATCCATCCCGACAAGATAAAGAAGAAATACGTGAATTATTACGCCAGTACCAGAACCTGAAATCTGGCAGAGCGCACAGCTTCCTGGACGAAGAATCTTTCGAAAAAATCATTGATTACTACGACGAGGCCGAAGACATGGCCCAGGCACTGGAAGCCGTAGAACTGGCTACCGGTCAATATCCCTATTCCTCATCGCTCCACCTCAAAAAGGCCGATTTGCTGATTGCCACCAGGCGCTACAGCGACGCGCTGGCAATACTTGAAAAAGCAGAAGTGCTGGATAGCAGCGATATTAACCTGTACATCTTAAAAACCGATGCCTACCTGGCCCTCGATCAACAGGAAAAAGCCGTTGTTATACTGGAAAATGCGCTGCTGCATTTTGAAGGCGAGGAAAGAATTGATTTGCTTTTTGAACTGGCCGATGTGTACGATGACTACGAAGAATTTGATAAAATATTCGATTGCCTGAAATTGGTGCTGGAACAGGACCCGGTGAATGAAGAAGCACTTTATAAAATTTGTTTCTGGACAGATTTTACAGGGCGCAACGAAGAAAGCATCAAACTGCACAAACAAATTATTGATGATTATCCTTACAGTGAACTTGCCTGGTTTAACCTGGCTGCTGCTTACCAGGGTATAAAATTATACGAGAAAGCCATCGATGCTTACAAGTATGCATTGGTGATAGACGAGAAATTTGATTATGCATACCGCAATATGGGCGATGCCTATATACGCCTGCGTAAATACAAAGATGCCATTGAAGTATTGGAAAAAGTGCTGGAATTGTCGCGGCCCGAAGAAGTGATATATGAGGCCATTGGCTATTGCTTCGACCGGTTGAAAAACTTTGCACAGGCAAGGTTTTATTACCGGAAAGCTACCCACTTAAACCAGGGCAACAGCAAATTGTATTATAAAATAGCACGCACCTATATCAATGAGCAACAATGGCCGCAGGCCGTGCGGCAATTGGATATGGCCATGCAGATACACCGCAATTACCCGGATTATAACCTGGCCATGGGCGAATGTAAAATGAACCTCGGCGAAATAAAAGAGGCCATTCAATGTTTTTCTGTGGTGGTAAGGGCCCGGCCAAAAAATGTTGCAGGCTGGCAGGCATTGATCTGCTGTTTGTACATCGCCGAATTTTATGATGAAGCTACCGAGCAGGTATTGGCAGCATTAAAACACACCGACAATAAACCTTTGTTTCTTTACTATTACAGCGCAGTTTGTTTTGCATCCGGCAGATCAAAAGAAGGACTGCTGCAACTGGAACGGGCCCTGCACAAAGCACCCAAACTGGTAAAGAAATTTGTTGAACTGAACCCTTCCATTCTTCAGAACCAGCAGGTAGTGGATATGCTGGCAAAGTTCAGGCGAAATAAAAAGAATTGATGCAGATCCTCTTTTAACTTTCCGGCAGGGAACTATGTTTCCCTTACTTTCTTATTTTTGCGCGGCATTGCCCTAAGAATGCTATTTTCAATTAATTATTTAAATAATGAATTTTAATCTTTCGCAGATTCCGGAAAGAACAGCAAAGCCACGTGCAAACGGTCTTACCATGGTGATGGACAAAGGCCTTAGCGTGGAGGAAGCAAAAAATTTTTTAAGCGTAGCCCATCCGCATGTAGACATTCTTAAACTCGGTTTTGGTACCTCCTTTGTAACGCCTAACCTGAAAGAGAAATTAAAAATATATGCTTCTTACGACCTGCCGGTTTATTTTGGCGGTACACTCTTCGAAGCTTTCCTGGTACGCAACCAGTTTGAAGATTATATCAATGTTTGCAAAGAATTTGGTGTGCAGTACATGGAGGTAAGCGATGGATCGGTAACCATACCCCACGCCGAAAAATGCGGGTACATTGAAAAATTAACCAAACACGGAACCGTATTAAGCGAAGTGGGCAGTAAAGATGCGGAACATATTATTCCTCCATACAAATGGATTGAACTGATGCGCGCAGAGCTCGAAGCCGGCGCCACGTATGTAATTGCTGAAGCGCGGGAAGCTGGTAATGTAGGTATTTACAGGGGCAGCGGTGAAGTAAGGGAAGGGCTGGTACAGGAAATTCTTACGCAGATTCCTGCCGAAAAAATTATCTGGGAAGCCCCGCAAAAAGGACAGCAATTGTATTTCATAGAACTAATTGGCGCCAACGTAAACCTGGGCAATATTGCGCCTACCGAAGTCATTCCGCTGGAGACCATGCGCCTGGGACTGCGCGGCGATACATTTGATCTTTTTCTTGACAAAGCCGCCATGAGATGAGGCAGTTTGGTCTCATAGGATTTCCACTGTCGCATTCATTCTCCAAAAAATATTTTACCGAAAAATTTGAGAAGGAAGGATGGCAGGATTGCCAGTATGACAACCATCCCATTGACGCAATTACGCAATTGCCGGATCTGCTTCAAAGCTATCCGTTGCTGGAAGGGTTGAATATCACCATTCCTTATAAAGAACAGGTAATACCTTTTTTATACAAACAATCGCCTGTTGTAAAAGAAACCGGCGCCTGTAACTGTATCAAAATTGCAGATGGCCGGTTAACCGGCTTTAATACCGATGTTACCGGGTTTGAACTTTCATTAAAAGAACGGCTGGCGCCGCATCATAAGAACGCATTGATACTTGGAACCGGTGGCGCGGCAAAAGCAGTAGAATATGTTTTGAATAAACTGGGTATTGCTTACAGGTATGTTTCGCGCAGCCCTGCAGAAGGGCGTTTAGTATACGAAGCGGTAACGCCCGAACTGCTTGCCACTTTCACCCTTATCATCAACACCACGCCCCTCGGAACCTATCCCAATATAAACGAACTGCCACCGCTTCCCTACAGCGCGCTGGGCAGCAGCCATTACCTGTTCGACCTGGTGTACAACCCCGCAAAAACACTTTTTTTACAGAAAGGGGAGGCGCAGGGCGCAGTAATAAAAAACGGTCACGACATGCTAATCATACAGGCGGAAGAAAGCTGGAAGATCTGGAATGATATCACTGTGTAAATTGCTGTTTGATTGCTTCGGGGAACGGCGCCATTTTTTTTGTTTCATAATTATAGCAAACCATACCCGTTCTGCACGTAGCGGCCAGCAACATGCGGCCGTTTACTTCTTTCTCCAGTTTGTAGTAAAGTGCAAAGCTGACTTTTGAAATCTCCGACAGCAACACCGAAGCGGTGATGGCATCGCCATAAAATAATTCGTTTTTAAATTCAATGGCAACATCGCTCATAATCATTCCCGTGCCGCCAAAATTCATTTCAGTAAAACCGAAATGATGTAAAAATTGCATTCTGGCTTCATGCATCAGCAACAGTACCGTATCGTTGCCCACATGGCCGCCGTAGTTAATATCGGTTATGCGTATGGGTATTACCGTACTGAATGAAAAAGAGGAGGGCAGTTCTATCTTTACTCTGGCCATAAAATAGTATGATGGTTAAAGATAAATGCTTTCAGTAAAAATGGGCAAGGCTTATTTTTTCTCCTGTATGAGTTCCTTGAATTCGATGATATCAAGAAAATTGGCGGAAGAAGGAATGAATGAGGACTGACTTATTTTATTGCGCCATTCCTGGAAACGTTTTTTCCAGGTATCGCTTTCTTTGATGACTTTATCCAGGTATTCTTCGGCATCATTGTCATTGTTGCCGTTGAGGTAACGTATTACACTGGCAAATTTTGCCGAGATACGGGTAACCTGACCGTTTGGTCCCATCACCGTAAGGTAATTGCTGTTGGTGGTGAGTACATCCATATCGAGGATTACCCGGCCATCTTTATCCTGAATGGGCTCCGATGAAATTATAATCGGATCATTTTCATAAGCAGGTATACTGTTTATTATGGCGTATTTTAATTCATGGGTATTGTGCTCAGCAGCGGACAGGTTGTTGCGTGGTTTATTATATTCTTGTCCGCCTGTTTGCTGCAACGCCACGGTTTCACGGTTGCGGGCAGGCTGATCATTGGTGGTGGATGCCTGGTTGTTTTCAACCGGGGTTTTGCCTGCCGGTGCCGGGATATTGTTATTTTTTACCAGTTGATCGGCTCCGGTATTATTGCTCATAAACATCCATGCGCCAATCAACAGTCCAATCACTGCTGCTGCTGCTGCGAACCGGTAAATGATCCTTGTACGATTACCGGTAACCGGTATAGCAGTTTCGCCGGGTTCATCTAATATGGCTGCTATGGATTTCCAGCTTTGAGGCGGAGGGGCAGCGTCAAAATTATTCATTTTTACCGCCAGCGAAGCGTATCGCGAATCATCTTCCAGTCTTTCTTCAATGGCTTTCCAGGCATCGCCGGGGGGAGCAGATTCAAAATGATTCATTTTTGTTGCCAGTGGAGCGTGTTGCTTATCATCTTCCAGCCTGGCAGCGATGGCTTCCCATGCATCGGCCGGGGGCGTTGCCTCAAACCTGATCATTTTATGTGCCAGTTGCTCAGACATTTGGGTGGGTGATGGATTTATGTTTACTATCCAGGAATTCCTGGACTTTTTTCTGCAAAATTGCTTTGGCCCTTGCCAGTTGTGATTTACTCGTTCCTTCACTGATATCTAAAATCCCGCCAATTTCTTTGTGCGAATACCCTTCTATCACGTACATATTAAATACCGAACGGTATCCTGGCGACAATTCTTGTACCAGCTGGATTATATCTTTCTCAGCCAGCTGGTCAAGTACATTCCACGCACTATCCTCAATAGTCCGTTCCTCTTTCTCGCCGATGGTGTTTAGGTTAACTTTTCTCCGGTAATGTTCGATAGCTGTATTTACAAAAACTCTTCTAATCCAACCTTCAAACGAACCCTCCTTCCTGAATTTTTCTAAATTCCTATAAACTTTAATAAAGCCTTCTTGTAACAAATCCTGTGCGTCATCACTATTATTGGCATAACGCAAACAGACGGCATACATTTTTGGGGCAAATCGTTTATACAATAGTTCCTGTATCCGCCTGTTACCGGCAAGGCATCCATTTATTAAGTCGTTCTCAGTGAGGTTATGGTTGCTTAGTTCATCCAATTTTTGAGATTTATTATCTGGTAAAATTAATTATTGCCCCGGCATCAGATGCTTTAAAAAATCTACGAGCTTGGCGGCCGCTTTTTTACGATGGCTATATAACTCCTTTTCTTTCAATGTCATTTCTGCAAATGTTTGGGTGGCGCCCGCTGGTATAAACACCGGGTCGTAACCAAAACCATGGGTGCCGGCGGGTAGTTTAGCTATGGTGCCATCGCAAACACCCTCGAATAAATACTCTTTGCCTTCAATGATAAGGGAGATGATCGTCCGAAACCGGGCACTTCGGTTTTCGATACCATTCATTTTCGACAACAATTTATCCATATTATTGCTGAATGCACGCTCTTCGCCGGCATAGCGCGCAGATTTTACACCCGGTTCCCCGTTTAATGCGATTACTTCCAGGCCGGTGTCTTCGCTAAAACAATTGCTTCCGCACAATTTGTAGATGGTCCAGGATTTTTCGGAAGCATTGGCCTCCAATGTATCATGCGGTTCAGGAATATCTATGTGGATGCCAGCCGCTTTAAGGCTTACCAGCTCAAAATGGCTGCCGGCAGCAGCCTGCATTTCTTCCGTTTTGTGCTCGTTATTGGTGGCAAAAATCAATTTCATGCAATCAACTGGTTTATACTGCCCGGCGCAGGCTACACTTTAAACATTTCTTTTAAACAAACCCACAGTTTGCTTTTCAGCAATTTACTGCCGGGGTCATTATTATTAAGCAGCTCAGCGGCAGGCGAATGTACAATATTGCAACCGCTGGTTTCTGTAATGGTAAACAAGGGTGAACCGGGCAGACCGGGTATTGAAAGCCCTTCTCCGAAAACCAGCAGGTGCTGGCAGCCAAGCTGGTTTTTAATATCCCCGAAGGATGCTTTTTCGCGGAACTGGTTTACAATGGCCACATCGCCCAGGTTGAGGCGGCAGGCCTGCAATATGCTGGTAATAAAATTCAATTGATCGTCTGGCAGGTAAACATCCTTTACATAGTTCACCAGTATGCAAATTCCTTTCTGGTTTTTGCCAAGGAACGGCATCGTTTTTTTTGCCTGGGTGTTTGCTGATGTTACCGGTGCTGCGGTTGTTGGGTTTGTTGTAACCACCGGGGCTTCACCGATCGTTTCCATTAAATGGGTTTTATACAAACCGGTGAGCAATAAAGGCGTGAGTTCTATATGGTTCAAATCCATAAAAATAAAATTTATAAAAAGGGCGGTAGGACTGTTTTTGTTGAGCAAGATAAAACCAAATTATTAAAAGGCAACTATATACGTTTTGGAACAATGGCATGGTCTCATTGATCGAGATTGCGTGGCAGTATTTTGTTTCTTACCCCGATATCAACAGAATTATTAATAAACTATTTTCTGTAACTTTATTACCTTTATAAAACAAAAACAACCCCAACTTATCTGTTACCGCCTAATGGGAGCACCTCAAATGGGAAGGTAGATAAGCCGGGTTCGGGTTGAAATGGTTGTTTTTCGCCCCTATTGTTGAGTACTGAGAACGAACACCCATGAACGAACTCAATTATTTAATCGCCACCGAACAGGTGGCTTTTATTTTAGATGGTAAAAAGATTTGTTGCCAACCAGCTTTGCGCCAATTAGGTCTTTTGTTTTCATTAATGAAGCATGTCCAGTTATTTTCTTGAAAAGCACGTGCTTTTCAAATTTATCCGAATACTTCAAAAGCTCATCAACAATGTCTTGCACAGACCCAGAGCCAATCTTGCTTAAAATAAACCATACTTTATCGTTCCACGTGTCAGCCTCTTCCCAAGTTTTCGGAATTGTTATAATGATAGGATCTTTTTTAACTATCTGCCCACTTGGCAATACAATTTTTTCATTATGAAAGATCCGAATCGTTGTTCTTAACGCTTCTAATTGCTTCTCTAATTCCTTTTCTTTTTCAAGGAGAGCTGCTATGAATTCCTTTTCTGTATCCATAATATCTCTTTTAGAAGGCAAAGATACGTACAAGATCCCGAGATCCCAAGAAAATCTAATAGATATTTATATTTTGTGGATAAATTGCATGGATCCCTTGACTGAGCATAGGTCTCGTGTTGAATATCAACGTTTTGTAAAAATATACACTCAACATGTTTTTGAGACAAATCTTAATACTTGTATCTTGCCAGCATTACAAAACTAAGAAACCACACAGAAAAATATGATTCCAAGCAGGCTATAAACGGCACGTTTGCAAAGGTATAAAGTATCGATAATACCCATGCCCAACGGGGTGCAACGTAAGAAGGATAAGTCCAAAAAGAAATAACGCTATTTGTATATTAACTCAATTGTGAAGAATGTCTTGCCTTTGGGTAGCAGGTTTTCCTCTCTCCCAATTTCTGTAAAACCCATTTCTGCCGCTTTTGCTAACAATTCTCCGGGGTCTACGGGTTTAAATATTGTTCCTGCTTTTTTCACGCTTCCAATACCTGTCGGACCAACAGATTGTACATTATTGTTTGATTGAATTGTAACAATAAAATGACCTCCTGCAGCAATATTGTTCTTAGCAAATTCCAGGCACATATCAATGCCGGTATACTCTAAAACCAAAGCAGCCCAAATAAAATCAGCACTGCAAACATGGTTGGTGTCTTTTGTAATGTCCAACTTTAAAAGCTGCAATGAGGGGATATTAGCGCCATATCTTTCTGAAACAGTGTTTAAATAATCCTGATTAATATCAATTCCAATTATATGCTTTGATATGGTGTTGTCGATGTTTTCAAGACCATTACCACCGGCAATTCCAATAAAAAGACAGGTTTCCGGCTTATTCTTTAACAGGTATTTTTGCGTTAGTGAACCAAGCAGGCTTGCTTGTCCAACAGAACTGTGTGACATATGTTGTTCATAATCTTCTATTGGTATTTCTATCCAGGGATTATTTTTATTCGTTGAAGCTTCCTGCATATTAATAAAATTACGCCCATTCTGAAAAACACGATTGTTAATCAATCCTGTTCCAACTCGTAAATAGTCGCCAGTTAGCAAAAAAGCGTAAATTCGTGACCATGGTAAAAGCAAAGAAACTGCGCGCCGAAGAATATCATACCAACTGGCCATCAACAGAACGTTCGCTGACGTTATAAAGGCATCAGTAATACCTATGCCCAAGAAAGAAGACAAGCCAAAGGATAAGCCTAAAAAGAAATAGGTTATATATGAAGATTATTTTACTTGACGATTTCGGGCCTTTTGTCGGATTGGGACTATTACTATTAATTGTAATAACATTTGCCATTATATTTTTGACTACTCTAATAAAAGGTAAAAATATTTTTTATAAAAGACTCTCGATAATCATTTTGGGTGTCCTCTTTTATTGTTTTTTAATGTGGCGTATCCTTTCATAATTTTTTTTACAGCCTTTGTCCCAACTGGTATATAGTTGCCCAAATTTCTCCCGAACACACGTTAGTTTTTTTTGTGCGCCGGGTAAATCTTTGTTTCTTTGCAGAAATCTTAGGCAATATGACTGGCACCATGGATATTCATGTTACAAAAGCAGAAAGAAGTAAACTAAACGATATTCCTTTTGATAACATTCCCTTCGGAAAATATTTTACCGACCACATGCTGGAAGCCGATTACGAAAACGGCGAATGGAAGAATGTAGAAATCAAACCCTATCAGCCGCTGCTTATCAGCCCCTCCTGTGCAGCCCTGCATTACGGACAGGCAATTTTTGAAGGCATCAAAGCCTACAAAGATGATAAAGGCAATATCGCTATTTTTCGTCCGCTCGATAATTTCAAACGGTTCAATCTGTCCGCCGACCGGATGCAGATGCCCGCTGTGCCGCAGGAAATTTTTATAGACGGCCTTTGCAAATTAATTGAGCTGGATAAAAGCTGGATCCCCGCCAAAGAAGACCACGCCCTGTATATCAGGCCTTTTATGTTTGCTTCGGATGAAGTGATTGGCGTAAAACCTTCAGAAACCTATAAATTCATTATACTGCTCAGTCCCACCGGTCCGTATTATGCAGCCCCCATGCGCATTTATGTAGAAGAAAAATATGTACGCGCGGTGGAAGGCGGGGTGGGTTTTGCCAAAAATGCCGGCAATTACGGAGCAGTCATGCTGCCCACCGCGGAGGCAAAGAAAAAAGGGTACGACCAGGTATTGTGGACCGATGCTGCCGAACACAAATATGTGCAGGAAATTGGCACCATGAACGTGTTTTTTATCATTGGAAATAAAGCCATTACACCCGGAATTGACCAGGGCACCATACTGGACGGGGTAACCCGCAACAGCGCCATTGTGCTGCTGAAAGAAATGGGCTATACCGTGGAGGAAAGAAAACTGGCCATCGACGAGATTACCGCGGCCTACAAGGCAGGCCAGTTGCACGAGGTCTTCGGAACGGGTACGGCCGCCACTGTTTCAATGATAAAAGAGCTTCGTTATAAAGATTTTGTGATGAATTTTGATGTGGCCAGCTGGAAGGTGAGTCCGGAGATAAAACGCCGGATGAACGCTATCAAGGAAGGAAAAGAAGCCGACAAATATGGTTGGCTTTATAAGATATAAAGTTCAAAAGTTAAAAGTCAAAAGGCGCCGGGTGGATATTTCCGCCTTGCGCCTTTTGAATTGACCCGGAGGCCGGTTTAGGGCCTTTTTTTGACTTTTGACTTTTAAATTTTGCCTTTTTCAAGTATTTTTTGTTTTTTAATTTTGACTTTTCCCACGCTAAACCTTACCTTTGCCGTCCCAAATAAAAAAGGTACGAATGCCTACAATTCAACAGTTAGTACGTAAAGGAAGACAAATCATCAGGGCCAAGAGCAAGTCACGTGCACTGGATGCATGCCCCCAGCGCCGTGGAGTGTGTACCCGTGTATATACTACTACCCCTAAAAAACCGAATTCTGCGCTGCGTAAAGTGGCCAAGGTTAGGTTGACCAATAAAGTAGAAGTAATTGCCTATATCCCCGGAGAAGGTCATAACCTGCAGGAGCACTCTATTGTGCTGATTCGTGGTGGAAGGGTAAAAGATTTACCAGGTGTTCGTTACCATATTGTACGCGGAAGCCTTGATACTGCCGGTGTAAAAGACCGCAAGAAGAGCCGTTCTAAATACGGTACCAAGAAAGACAAAGGCGGCAAAAAATAATTAAGTAATCTCAATATTTTCCTGCTCAACAGCAGTATATAAACTTTTGATACAATGAGGAAAGCACAAGCCAAAAAATTACCACTGGCGCCCGATGCTAAGTACAATGATAAAAACGTAACCCGTTTTGTAAATAATATCATGTGGCAGGGTAAGAAAAGCGATGCCTTTACTATTTTCTATGATGCCATCGACAAAGTGAGCAAGCAAACCAATGAAGAAGGGTATGATATCTGGAAAAGGGCTTTATCGAATGTTACGCCTTCTGTAGAAGTACGCAGCCGCAGAATTGGTGGTGCAACTTTCCAGATTCCCGCTGAGGTTCGTGCAGACAGGAAAATTTCATTGAGCATGAAATGGCTGATACGCTTCAGCCGCGAAAGAAACGGCCGCAGCATGGCAGATAAACTGGCCAACGAAATTGTAGCTGCTGCAAAAGGTGAAGGCGGTGCATTCAAAAAGAAAGAAGATACACACCGTATGGCTGAAGCCAACAAGGCATTTGCGCATTTTAAAGTATAACCAGGGTTAATTTTTTATATTCTTATAAAATAGCTGTTCTGAAAAGAGCAGCTATTTTTTTGATATTGTGCTATGTTTTTTTATGTGTTAGGTGTTGTGTGTTGAGTGTTGTGTTGTACTACCGGCCACTTCCCGCTTCGGCAAAAGCACTTAACACCCAAAACATAACACACAACACTTCCAAAATCGGCAAACGCCCACTAGCCACTAGCCACTAGCCACTTTCCAATTCCCGCTTCGGCAAAAGCACTTAACACCCAAAACATAACACACAACACTTCCAAAATCGGCAAACGCCCACTAGCCACTCGTCACTCGCCACTTCCCACTTCGTCAAAAGCACACATCACACAAAACATAACACATATCACTAAAATAAAAAAAACCGTCCCATAAAAATGAGACGGCTGTTATATGAACAAACTGTAAAAATTTATTTACCGGATTTCTTTCCCTTTTCGGTTTGATATTTTGCATAAGCATCAGGGCTCAGCACTTCACCTTTAATTTTTATTTCCATGGGTTGCGCCACACCGGCCACTTTAACGAAAATGGTTTTGTCGAACGGACTGGGTGATGCAGCATTGAAACCAGCTTTTATTTTGTCTGATTTGCCTTTGGCAACAGGCTGCTCCGGTTTAACCGGCGTAGTGCATCCGCAACTGGCCGTAGCAGATTCTATAACAACGGTTTTTGAACTCACATTGGTAAAAACAAAATCGTAGGTAACCGGCACACCCTGTTTTATCTTGCCAAAATCGTGTACGGTTTCTTTGAATTTGATAAAGTCTTCACCTTTTACAACAGCCGGTGTTGCTTGTGCAAAACTGCCTGCTGCAATAAAACCCAGTGCCAGCGATAGAAGTAATCTTTTCATGGTTATTAGTTATTAATTTGATTTTTTTAATAAATCCACACCCTGGTTTTCCGGGGCGGGGGTGGTGGGCGCTTTAAATACCGTTCCTTTGATGGTCATCAGTTTGGTTTGACCGCCATTATAAGTAATGGTTATTGTCTTTTCAAAAGGCCCCTCATTGTATGCATTATAACCTACGGTAATTTTAGTGGTGCTGTTGGGTGCCACCGGCTCATGTTTCCAGGTTGGCGTGGTGCAACCGCAGCTGGCCCGTACATCTTCAATTTTCAGTGTATCTGTGGAAGGATTGGTTACAACAAATTCATGGGTTACGGGGCGGCCCTGCTGAATCTTGCTGAAATCATACGAAGTTTCTTTCAAAACCAACAGTTCCGGTCCGGTTTTAACCGATGCCTGGGTGCCTTGCGCTATAGCCAGGTTTACCATCACAGCTGTAGCCAAAAGGGTCAACAATGTTTTCATGATAAAATTTCTGTTTAGAATATTAAAACGGTTCCCAAATTTACATATTGTCCGTTATCCTTCATAGTATAATTTTTTAGCTTCGGATATTATTAACATGAGACGGGAAAAATGGGAGAAAAACGCGCTAAAAGTAGAAATACAGGGCTAAAACTTCGAACTATTCGTAAAAATACCTGCCGGACAGGACATCCTCGGGACTAATTTCTCATTAAAATTATTTTAAAACGCAACGCTGTACTCCAACTTATGCCAGGGGGCTTTTTCACATTCTTTTCACAGCTGTTTTTTCTCCTATTTCTCTTAGCCTCACTTTAAAAAATCCCGTAGGTTTGTCGCATGGAATACAACACTACTAACGAAATTACTGCGGGCGAAGCCTTGTCTTTCGACCACTTTCGTGAGGAAGTATTGAAAGACTACCGCATGGCCTGCGAAAGCCGCGAGGCCAGCCTTACCGGCCGCAAGGAAGTGCTTACCGGGAAAGCTAAATTTGGCATATTCGGAGATGGAAAGGAAGTGCCGCAGGTGGCCATGGCCAAATTTTTTAAGCCCGGCGATTTTTACAGCGGATATTACCGTGATCAGACGTTTGCCTTTGCCACGGGTGCGGCCACGCTCCGGGAGTTTTTCGCACAACTGTATGCAGACCCCGATACCAGCCATGATCCGCACAGTGCCGGCCGCCAGATGAACTCTCATTTTGCCACCGAAATAGTAGATAAAAACGGTGAATTTACCGACCTGGTCAACCGGAAAAACCTGGCTGCCGGTATGGCGCCCACCGCAGCGCAAATGCCCAAAGCGCTTGGACTGGCCTATGCATCCAAGGCATTCCGCAATATCAAAGAGTTGCAGCAGTTCCCCGAACTATCCAATAATGGCAATGAAGTTTGTTTTTGTACCATTGGCGATGCTTCCACCAGCGAAGGCCATTTCCTGGAAGTGATAAACGCAGTGGGCGTTTTGCAGATACCGCTCGCCATTTTTGTTTGGGACGATGGTTACGGTATTTCCGTACCAAAAAAATTACAAACCACCAAAGGATCCATCTCGGAAGCGTTAAAAGGATTTCAAAAAAAAGAAGGCACCAACGGCATCGATATTTACCGGGTAAAAGCCTGGGATTATGCCGGCATGTGCGAAGTGTTTGAAGCTGCCATCAAAAAAATCCGCGATACCCATACGCCCGCACTTTTTCATGTAGAAGAGGTAACACAACCACAGGGCCATTCTACTTCGGGTAGTCATGAACGTTATAAGACGCCCGAAAGGCTGGAATGGGAGCGCGAATGGGATGCCATCAAAAAAATGAAACAATGGATGATTGAAAATGAACTGGCAGCCGAAGAAGAGCTGGATGAAATAGAAACCTCTGTAAAAGAAACCGTTCGCAGTGCAAGAAATATTGCCTGGGAAGAATACCAGGCGCCCATAAGGGGCCAGGTTTTGCATGCGGCTGATTTGCTGAACAACCTTGCCAGCGCGTTACCTGTACAAACCGAAACCCTTCAGAAAACAGTCAGGGAACTGCAAACCAATCGCGAACCAAACCGCCGCGATATTATGAAAGCCCTATACCATGGCATTGTGCTGGCAGGAAAAAATGAGGCTTCGTTCTGGTTAAAGGACTATTACAATGATCTTAAAAAAGAAAACCGGCAATTATACAATTCGCACCTGTACACAGAAGGCCCCAAAAGCACCCTGCTGGTAGAAGGCGTGCCCGCTGTTTATAATGCAGATGCGCCGGTTATCAACGGTTTTGAAATACTGAACCGGTATTTCGATCAATTGTTTTCCACAAACCCCAAAGTGCTGGCATTTGGTGAAGACCTGGGCCTGATAGGAGATGTAAACCAGGGTTTCGCCGGACTGCAGGCCAAACACGGCGATCAGCGCATATCCGACGCCGGTATACGGGAACTGAGCATCATGGGAAGGGGTATCGGCCTTGCCCTGCGCGGGTTAAGGCCCATCGCAGAAATTCAGTATCTCGACTACCTGGTATACGGCTTACAGCCACTTACAGACGATGTGGCCACCATGCATTACAGAACAGCCGGCCGGCAGATAGCCCCGCTGATTGTTCGTACGCGTGGTCACCGCCTGGAAGGTATCTGGCACAGCGGCTCGCCCATGGGCATGATCATACATTCATTAAGGGGCATGCATGTGTGTGTACCACGCAATATGGTACAGGCCGCCGGTATGTACAATACATTATTACAGGGAAACGACCCCGGATTAATAATAGAAAGCCTGAATGGCTACCGCCTGAAAGAAAAACTGCCTTCCAATCTGGGCGAATTCAGGGTTGCACTGGGTACACCGGAAATATTACAAGCAGGAAATGATATTACCATTGTATCTTATGGCTCCATGCTGCGTATCGTCAGCGATGCGGTACAGGTGCTGGAAAAACAAGGCGTCAGCTGCGAAGTAATAGATGTACAGACGCTGCTGCCTTTCGACACCCATCATTCCATAGTTGAATCATTGAAAAAAACAAGCCGTATTGTTTTTATAGACGAAGATGTGCCCGGTGGCGGCGCAGCCTATATGTTTAATAAGGTAATGGAAGAGCAGGGCGGGTACCGCTGGCTGGATATTTCACCCAGGACCATAACGGCAAAAGACCACCGCCCGGCCTATGCCAGCGACGGCGATTATTTCAGTAAACCCAATGCGGAGGATATTGTGGAAGTGATTACGGAGATGATGGCGGAGTAGGTTCGTGACTGTTCGCGTGGGCGTCAGACGTCAATCGTCAGGGCCTTTGCGCAGATGTTTGACGGCATATTGCCCGCACCTGACGGCTGGTAGCTCACGCCTGACGTCTCACGCTTCAATCCAGGAATTTTTCCTTTATCGCCTGCGTGGGTATCCAGCATTCAGTTTTTTTACCAAACCATTTGTAACGGTTATTTGCAAGCAGGTTATAAACACCATTGCGGATAAATGCGGGAATAATCATCAGTCCATACAGCAAAGACCATCCCCCACCAAGATGTTTCAGCATGCGCAGTGCGGCGGCGGAACGTGTATAAAGCCTGCCGTCCTCTATCAGCATAAAAGAATGAAAATTATTGGTCGACAGGCCGAATTTTTCCAGGTAGTGCTGACCGGTTTTTCCCTGCAGAGAGCCGAATAGAAATTGATTTTTTTTATCTCTTTTTATAATGAACTGCACACTGCTGCTGCAGAGATTGCAGACGCCATCGAATAAAACTATTTTTTTGTTGCCGCTTTGGGTCATAATAAAAAATAAAACCAGCCCGTATGCTGGTTTTATAACAATGTAATAAGCTTTCAGTTTATTTCAGGTTGTGAAACACTTTCTGCACATCTTCATCCTGTTCAATTTTATCAACCAGTTTTAATAGATCTTCAGCAGCCGCTTCGTTCAGTTCAACAGTTACAGTGGGTATCCATTCAAGTTCGGAGCTGATGGGTGTTATTCCCTTTTCTTCCAAAGATTTCTGCAAACTGCCAAAATCGGTAAAAGCGCAACGGAGTACCAGCACGGTTTCACCATTTTCACCGGTGCCTTCGCCCATTTCATCCAGCCCGGCGTCTATCAGTTCCAGTTCCAGATCGTCTGCATTGATGCCTTCATTTTTTAATTTAAAGACGCCCATTTTTTTGAACTGAAAACTTACGCTGCCACTGTTGCCCAGCGTACCGCCTCCCTTATTGAAAATAGATTTTACATTGGCTACTGTCCGCACATGGTTATCGGTGGCTGTTTCTACCAGTATGGCTACGCCGTGAGGACCGTACCCCTCATATAAAATTTCGTCGTAATTGGTCATTTCCTTGCCCTGCGCTCTTTTAATGGCCGCTTCTACGCGATCCTTGGGCATTCCTACGCTGCGGGCATTCTGGAAACAGCGGCGCAAAGCGGGATTTATACCGGGGTCGGGTCCGCCGGCTTTTACTGCAATGATAATTTCTTTTCCGATGCGGGTAAACTGTTTGGCCATCCTGTCCCAGCGGGCAAACATGGTGGCTTTGCGAACTTCAAAAATCCTTCCCATATTTTATTCAATATTGATGATTACCGCGGCAAATTAAAACCTGTTTGCCGGGGGTGCAAATTTAAGGCATCCGCCTGTATAAAAATAAAACCGCCGGTATGAAGGGGCGGTTTTACTTTTTCCGGGAAAAATATTTTTATTCGTCTCTGCGTGCTTTACTATTTTTTACACTATAGCCAAAATATATTACAAAGCCAATTAACAGCCATACACCCAGCCGCAGCCAGTTGTCGATACCCAGACCGGCAATCATGAGCAGGCAGGTTAAAGCTCCCAGGATTGGCACCATTGGAACCAGTGGTGTTTTGAAAGGACGGGGCAATTCGGGGCTGCGCTTGCGAAGAATGATAATACCGATGCACACCAGTACAAATGCAAATAAAGTACCGATGCTTACCATATTTCCCACCACTGAATCGGGCACGAAAGCGGCAAACAAAGAAACAAAAACGAAAAACAGCCACTGCGATTTATAAGGTGTTTTATGTTTTGGATGCAACGAAGAAAATACGGAAGGTATCAGTCCATCCTTAGACATGGTGTAGAACACCCTTGTCTGGCCCAGTAACATTACCAGTATTACCGATGAAAAACCAAAGAGAATGGCACAGGTTATAAAAACACCCAGCCAGCTATAACTGGCCGGCATATACGTATGTACGGCGTAGGTAACAGACGCTTCGCCGCCCTGTTTTAAAAAGTCGGAGAAAGGTGCCAGTCCGGTCAGTACAAACGAGAAAAGTATATATAAAACCGTACAAATGGCCAGCGATATCAGGATACCCCTGGGCATATCGCGTTTTGGATTTTTTGCTTCCTGCGCTGCTGTTGAAACGGCATCAAATCCAATAAAAGCAAAGAATACTACGCCGGCGCCTGCTATCACGCCCGCCCAACCGTGGTTCCAGAAATCTGAATAGTGATGAATTTTATTGGTATTGGTGATGGGGTCAATGATGTTCAGCACCACATCCGGTTGTGTGGCAGGAATCAGGTAAGGGTTATGATTGGCGGGGTTGATAAACTGCCAGCCGAGTGCAATAAACAATAATACAATGGTCATTTTCAATACCACGATAATATTATTCACCGCGGCCGAACCTTTTGTACCACGGATAAGCAGCAATGTAAGCATCAGCAAAATAAATACCGCAGGTACATTCATGATACCACGTACACCATCATCTGAAATCTGAAAGGGTGAATGGCACCATTGAAAAGGTACCGTAAACCCGAAGACCGTCGAGCAAAGGTTACTGAAGTATTGCGACCAGCCAATGGCAACAGTTGCCGCGCCGAGTGCATATTCCAGAACAAGATCCCAGCCGATAATCCAGGCAATCAATTCACCCATGGTTGCATAACTATAGGTGTAAGCACTACCCGCAATAGGTATCATAGAAGCAAATTCTGCATAACATAAACCAGCAAGCGCACATCCAATGGCAGCCAGGATAAAAGAAAAGGTAACAGCCGAACCTGCATGTGCGCCGGCCGCATTGGCTGTTCTCACAAAAATACCCGCGCCAATAATTGCACCAATACCCAATGCTATGATAGCGCCTCCACTCAGCGTTCGCTTCAGGCCCGATTCCGAATCATCGGCTTCCTTCATTAAACTGGTAATAGATTTCTTTACAAATAGACTCATAAAGTATAGTTTGGTTTTACGGAAAGACGTTTGTTAAGGTCGTAAAATAAACAATTATTTAATACGGGACTCCTTTCTTTAGCCTCTAAAGGCCGATTTAGGGATTTAAGTTTTGCGGTATCAGTTTTTTTTTGAATTTTCGGTGATTGAACCGGGTTGACTGTTAAAATGAAATTATGGTTAAAAAGAACCGCCTGACGCTTTATATTCTTATTGCCATGATACTCGGTATCATATTGGGCTATATTGTACATGTAAGCGCATCTGAAAGTTTTATTGCGGTTTTTTCTAAAAATATCAAACTGCTCAGCAATATTTTTATCAGGCTTGTGCAAATGATCATAGCCCCGCTTGTTTTTTCCACACTGGTGGTAGGCATTGCCAAACTGGGTGATCTCAAAACAGTAGGCAGGGTGGGGGGTAAGGCCATCCTCTGGTTTATTTGTGCTTCGCTGGCATCTTTATTACTGGGATTGTTACTGGTTAATTTATTAAAACCCGGGCAATACATTAATTTATCGCAGGCAGATACTTCTTCATTAAAAGATCTGATGGCAAAAAACCAGGAGTTTTCGCTGGAGCGATTTGTGGAGCACGTGGTACCCAAGAGTATGATTGAGGCCATGGCCACCAACGAAATTCTGCAGATAGTAATTTTTTCCGTTTTCTTTGGTATTGCCGCCGCAGCACTGGGCGAAAAATCGAAACCGGTTGTAAAAGCGCTGGATGCCGTGGCTCATATCATTCTGAAAATGGTGAGTTATGTAATGAACTTTGCACCGGTGGGTGTGTTTGGCGCACTCTGTGCAATTGTTGCTGCAAAAGGTCTTTCCATTTTTCAGTTTTACCTTATTTATTTTAGTTGTTTCCTGCTCGGCATTGCATTACTGTGGGTATTATTGATAAGTGTTGGTTTTATTGTTCTGAAATCAAGAATGAAAACATTGCTGAGCCGCATCAGCAGTCCGCTGCTGGTAGCCTTTGGTACAACCAGCAGTGAAGCGGTGTTTCCCAAACTAACAGAAGAGCTGGAACGGTTTGGATGCAGGGATAAAATAGTTGCTTTTGTATTGCCGCTCGGATATTCGTTTAACCTGGATGGTAGTATGATGTACATGACCTTTGCCAGTATGGCCATTGCACAGGCTTACGGCATTCATATGGAACTGGGTGCGCAATTGACTATGTTGCTGGTGCTCATGCTTACCAGCAAAGGTATTGCCGGTGTGCCGCGTGCATCGCTGGTGGTGGTGCTGGCCACCTGCGCCATGTTTAAGATACCGCCGGAAGGTATTGCTTTAATATTGCCCATTGATCATTTTTGCGATATGTTCCGTACGGGCACCAATGTGCTGGGCAATGCCCTGGCAACAAGTGTAGTGAGTAAATGGGAAGGAGAGTTGGATAGTTGAAGAAAAACCTGCCTGCCGGCAGGCAGGTGTGAAAATGAAATACCGGTCTGACGTCATCGTCTAACCGCAGATGTGAAAATGGAATTGATGAGATAATTGGCAATAAACGAAAATTACTAACCTAACTAATTTAAAAAAAGGATGACACCGTTGAAAAATTACTGGTTTTGTGTTGCAATGTTACTGGCCTTCAGTTTTATTTCACTTAACGCTTCCGCGCAATCAACTTTACAGGCGCAGGTTACCGATCAATACGAAAATGCAATTGCCGGGGCAGAAGTAAAGGCGTTTCCATCCGGTGCTGTTGCACATACTGATACCACCGGTGCATTCAGTATTACTCTCTCGGCCGGCGATTCTATTTATATCAGTAAACCCGGGTTTACAGGCGCCGCCTTTTTAACAGCTGTTCACGAAGAGTTGTACGTTATTGATAAAACATTTGACTGGAAAGATTTACTGAACCCATTGTTTTATATCAAAAACGGCGGTTTATGGTTGCTGTTATTCATTGTTTTTGCGGAAACAGGATTGATGATAGGCTTCTTCCTGCCAGGCGACAGCCTGTTGTTTGTAGCAGGAATTTACAGTACACAACTTATCGGAACTTTTATTACCGGCAGTACCGGCAGCGACGTAGTAGACCTGATAATTCTCTGGATACTCATTACGCTTTGCGGTATACTGGGCAATATGGCCGGCTACTGGTTTGGCAAACAAAGCGGACCATTCCTGTTTACAAGAAAAGATACTTTTTTCTTTAAGCGCAAACACCTGCTCAGAGCAAAAGATTTTTATGAGAAGCATGGCGGACAAGCCATTGTATTTGCGCGTTTTTTGCCCATCATCCGCACCTTTGCGCCCATTGTTGCCGGTATTGTGCAGATGGACAGGAAGAAATTTATGCAGTTTAATATTATCGGTTGTATTGCCTGGGTGTTCAGCATGCTGTTTGCCGGTCATTACCTCCAGAAACTTTTCCTGCACAAATTTAATTTTGATTTGACCAAACACCTGGAAGCCATTGTCATTGGCATTGTATTAATAACCACGCTGCCGGTGATTTACAAATTGTTTTTCGGCGAACGCAAAACAACAGGTGAACCGCCGTCTCAACCTATATAAGTTTTCATGGAAAAAAAACACCAATCAATCTTTGGGATTGCAGTCATCGTTGCCGCACTGGGCTATTTTGTGGATATCTACGATCTTCTTTTGTTTACAATTGTGAAAAAAGAAAGTATGTATGGGGTAGGAAGTTCAGATGCCACCATGCTGGTAGACAGTACCAAAGTGATTAACTGGCAGATGGTGGGCTTGCTGCTGGGGGGAATTGTTTGGGGTGTGCTGGGCGATAAGAAAGGCAGGTTGTCCGTACTGTTTGGGTCCATCATTTTATATTCAATTGCCAACTTCGCAACCGGCTTTGTGCACACGGTGAATCAATACGCGCTTTGCCGTTTTGTAGCAGGTTTCGGCCTCGCCGGAGAACTGGGTGCCGGCATTACCCTGGTAAGCGAACTGCTTCCACAAAAGAAAAGAGGATTGGGCACCTCTATGGTGGCAGGTATTGGTTTGTTTGGTGCTGTAGCCGCATATTTCACTTACAAAGCAACCAACGACTGGCGACTATGTTATAAAATTGGTGGATTACTTGGTATTGTATTGCTTTTTCTGCGCATTAAAGTAGCCGAGTCCGGTATGTTTAATCAGGTAAAGCAACAAAAAGAAATAGTGAAAGGAAACTTCCTGATGTTCTTTACCAATGCATACCGTTTTAAAAAGTATGCGCTGGCTATACTCATTGGTTTGCCCACCTGGTATGTAATTGGCATCCTTGTAAACCAAAGCGACAGGTTTGCCAAAGCCATGTTTGGAAGCCTGACCGTTGATTCTGGCAGATCCATCATGTTTGCTTATGCGGCCATAGCCATTGGTGATATAATGGTAGGCTTTGTTTGCCAGTATTTTAAAAGCCGTAAAAAAGGATTGCTACTATTTTATGTACTTAGTATTATAGGGCTTTTTATGTTTTTCAGCAGTTACAATCATTCAGAAACCAGGATGTATGCAATCTGCGCTTACCTCGGTTTCAGCACCGGTTTCTGGGCCATCTTTGTTACCATGGGTGCAGAACAGTTTGGGACCAATTTGCGTGCCACCGCTGCTACCACCATACCAAACATGGTAAGGGGTGCATTACCACTGGTAAATTTGATGTTCCTCGATTTGTTTCAGAAGGGCTGGGGCTGGACCATCATCAAAGCCGGTGTAGTAACCGGTATTGTAGTGATGGCTGTTACATTGGTGGCCTTCTATTTTACTGAAGAAACCTACCATAAGGATTTGAACTATATAGAAGAATAGGTATTGGTTGATTGGTTGATCAGTTGATTAGTTGATTGGTTGATTGTTAAATAGGTTCTTTTCTTGTGTTGCTATTCGCGCCTTATTCGCGTCTTATTCGTGTTTTTATTCGCGGCCTATTAGCGTTTTTATTCGCGTCTTATTCGCGTTATTATTCGCGTCCTATTCGTGTTACTATTAGTGTTATCATTCGCGTTATGAAATTTCTTATCATCCGTTTTTCTTCTATTGGCGATATCGTGCTTACCACACCGGTAGTGCGTTGTCTTAAAAAACAGGTGGTTACCGCCGAAGTGCATTACCTCACCAAAAAATCTTTTGCCGGTATTACTGAGGCCAACCCTCATATAGACAAGATTCATTATCTCGATGATAACCTGCCGGCTACCATTGCACAACTGCAGCAGGAAGATTTTGATTACATCATCGATCTGCACAATAACCTGCGTACGCTTAAAGTAAAAAAGGCATTGCGTAAAAAATCTTTTTCATTTAATAAACTCAATTGGCAGAAGTGGTTGCTTACCGCGCTTAAAATTAATAAGCTACCCGCTGTTCATATTGTAGACCGCTACCTGCAAACCCTGGAAAGTTTCGGCGTAAAAAATGATGGCGCCGGGCTCGATTATTTTATTCCGGAAAAAGATGCAGTGAAAGAAACCGATATTCCCACTGCGCACCTGGCGGGGTATATCGGGCTGGTAATTGGCGCTGCACACAACACCAAAAAATACCCGCTGCATAAACTGGAAGCATTTTGCAGGGAAATAAACCACCCGGTGATAGTACTCGGCGGAAAAGAAGATGCAGTGGTTGGACAACAATTGTCTGCCATCGACCCATTTAAAATATACAATGCCTGCGGTAAATTTAACCTCAATGAGTCGGCCGACCTGGTGAGAAGGGCAAAACTGGTTATCAGCAATGATACGGGTTTGATGCACATTGCGGCAGCATTTAAACGTCCTTTAATTTCTTTGTGGGGAAATACCGTTCCTGCATTTGGCATGTATCCTTATTATGGCCCTGATTTTTTATCGCGCCAGCAAAGATTGCCGTATGATATACTGGAAGTAAATCACCTTTCTTGCCGTCCGTGCTCTAAAATCGGGTATAAAAAATGTCCCAGGGGACATTTTAAATGCATGGAGCTGATTACACCCGCAGATGTATTGCAAAAGACCAATGAAAGGCTCGGACGATAGGAAAGTTTTAAGTGGGAAGTGGTAAGTGGTTAGTGGCTAGTGGGCGTTTGCTGGATATAATGCAAAAGTCAAAGTGCAAAATGCAAAAAATGGCGGGGCTTCGGTCTGGAGTTCCCGTCTGACCAACATCTCCGATAAGTTAGAAGTAAGGAACCAGGCGATTGAAATCAGGTTAAGTTAACCAGCCAAAAGTCAACCTTATTCGGGCAAGTACATACCGAAGAAAGATTTAAGTTTTAAGTTTTTCTAAAGTTTTAAGTTTTAAGTACATACCACCGAAAGTTGTAATCGGACTATAATAATTTTTATTAAAAACGCCTGCAGCAAATAATTTGTAAAATGCAAAAAACCCGCAAATACGGGTCTTAATACTAAAAACGTTATACTTTCCAGGCAAAAGGACTTAAAACTTAAAACTTGAAACTTAAAACCAAGCAAAAGAACTTACCACTTACCACTTAAAACTTAAAACTCATTTAATATGAAGGCCTGTCCAGGCGCATTGTTTGTTGAACAGGTTATACCCGCTCATAGAATCAAAGCAAAGGAAATTGCCTGTCCACTGTGCTTCCAGGTTGAATTGATTATAAGTGCCTTTGGCTGTCCGCACATAAAAAAACGTCCAGTTGGATTCCTTGTCAAATTGAATCATCAGATCCTGGCTGTAATTGGTAACATACCCCACCAGGTTGTTGGTGGTATCGAACAGGTAGAGGCCATGCCAGTTCTCGAATTTGGGCGACATATAAATGGAGAACATGGGGTTCATTTCCTGGTTTTCCAGGGGATTTACCGAATTGTTGCTCTTTGGGTTGATATTGGTAACTTTCTCCGGGTTGATAAGCCCGTTTTTATAGGGATTAATATTCCAGTTTAATTTGGGGTTTATGGAACTATTACGGTCCGGATGAATAGAACTGTTGTGCAGGGGGCTGAGGTTGATATCGAGGCCGGGATTGTGTTTTTCGTCGAAGTTCTGAGCGCCTGAATAATGAAAACCCAATAAAAATACTGTAGCAATTGTAAAAATCTTTCCCATAATGTGGTTTAAAAGTAAAAAAAGCAACGAAGGCTCATCAACAGGCTGGAAAGAATTTCGTAGAATACTGTGGTAATCTTGAAGTTAGCTTGCGCCAAGGACAAAAATAGAAATTGAATCTTGTATTAGGAAGCATAAATGTGTTTTTATTTTTATGCTGCTTATTGCTATATGACGGTAAAATATGGCCGAAGGCTGTCTGTGCACTTATTTTAATTGTTAATAGAAAAAACCCCGGAAGCATTGCAGCAGTTCCGGGGTTTGCATTTTATTATGAATCCGCTGATTTATAAAGTCTTCAGCACATCGTTCATGCTTCTTACAGCGGCCGCGCTTTTGTTGAATTCGGCCTGTTCTGCCTCATTCAGCCCAAAATCGAGGATCTTTTCCCAGCCGCCTTTGCCAATGGTTACGGGTACACCCAGGCAAATGTCTTTTTGTCCGTATTCACCGTTGAGCGATACACAGCATGTAAACAATTTCTTTTCATCGCGTACAATGCTTTCAACCAACGCGGCACCGGCAGCGCCGGGTGCATACCAGGCGGAGGTGCCAATGAGTTTGGTAAGCGTTGCGCCGCCAACCATGGTATCGGCCACTATTTGTTTTTGCTTGTCTTCGCTTAGGAATTTGGTAACGGGTACACTGTTCCAGGTGGCCAGGCGGATCAGGGGTATCATGGTAGTATCTCCATGGCCGCCCACTACTACCGCGTTCAGATCGGCGGGGCTGCAATTCAGGTGCTGGCTCAGCTGGTATTTAAAACGGGCACTGTCGAGCGTGCCGCCCATACCAATGATCTTATTTTTTGGTATACCCGAAGTGGTGAGCGTCAGGTAAGTCATCGTATCCATTGGGTTACTGATAACGATAATGATGGTATCGGGCGAATATTTAAGGATGTTTTCGGTTACGCTTTTTACAATACCGGCATTGGTGCCAATTAGTTCCTCGCGTGTCATGCCCGGTTTGCGCGGAAGGCCCGAAGTAATCACCACTACATCACTGCCGGCAGTTTTGCTGTAATCATTGGTGCTGCCGGTAATGCGGGTATCAAAGCCCAGCAGGGCAGCGGTTTGCATCATGTCCTGCGCCTTTCCTTCAGCAATGCCTTCTTTAATATCAAGCAAAACCAGTTCTTCAGCCAGTTCTTTACGGGCAATATTATCAGCACAGGTGGCACCTACGGCACCTGCGCCTACAACAGTCACTTTCATGTAAAAGATTTTATGAGTAAGAAATTATTTGCCGGGCAAAGGTAGGCGGGCAGTGGCAAATTCAATGGCAAGTAAGAAGAATTTTTGCCTGGTTTGGCAAGAGGTGAGTAGCGAGTGGCCAGTGGGCGTTTGCTTGGTTTGGCAAGTGGTGAGTGGGGAATGGCTAGTGGACGTTTGCCTGGTTTGGCAAGTGGTGAGTAGCGAATGGCTAGTGGACGTTTGCCTGGTATGGCAAGAGGTGAGTAGCGAATGGCTAGTGGGCGTTTGCCTGGTTTGGCAAGAGGTGAGTAGCGAGTGGCCAGTGGGCGTTTGCTTGGTATGGCAATAGGTGAGTAGCGAATGGCTAGTGGGCATATGCTAAGTAAAAGCCCACTAGCCACTAGCCACTCACCACTAGCCACTCGCCACTTTGGATAAAATTGGTAAATAATCCGTCATTTTAAGTTGTCTGTCTATTGCCGCCGTAGGCTATTTTTGTAACAACCAATCAAATCAATCATGGCAACTCCACAATGGCTGGGTGTATACCCCGCAATGCTTACACCTTTTAAAGCAGATGATACAATAGACTTCGACATGTTTACGCATAACCTCAATGCCCAGCTGGATGCCGGTATTGATGGTGTTGTAATGGGTGGTTCGCTCGGCGAAGCCAGTACCCTGCTCAACGAAGAAAAAACGGTATTGCTGCAACATTGCAAAAAAACAATGAAGAGAGCTGTGCCTGCCATTGTAACCGTGGCCGAGCAATCTACCAAAGCTGCAATTGGCGTTGCACAGAATGCAGAAAAAAATGGAGCAGACGGCCTCATGATACTGCCACCCATGCGGTACAAGGCAGACGACCGCGAGACAGTGCAGTATTTTAAAACCATTGCCTCCAATACCGGACTGCCCATCATGATTTACAACAATCCGTACGATTATAAAATTGAAGTAACCATCGGCATGTTTGAAGAGCTGGCGGCCATCAACAGCATTGAATCCATCAAAGAATCCACCCGCGATGTATCCAATGTAACCAGGCTGAAAAATGCTTTTGGCAACCGGTATAAAATTCTGTGCGGGGTAGACACGCTGGCGCTGGAAGAACTGGCGCTGGGCTGTGATGGCTGGGTTGGTGGACTGGTAGACGCGTTTCCGGCAGAGACAGTAGCAATTTTTAGATTGATGAAAGCCGGCAGGTATGCAGAAGCCTTGCATATTTACCGTTGGTTTCTGCCTGTGCTTGAACTGGACATACACCCCAAACTAGTGCAGTATATAAAATTAGCAGCAGCACAAACCGGTTTGGGCAGCGAGTATGTACGCGCCCCACGCCTGGTGATAGAAGGCGAAGAAAGAAAAAAAGTACTGGCCACTATTCATAAAGCTATTGAAACAAGACCCGCACTGCCGGATTACCTGCAATTGTCGGCAATGAAACAGGCGGTGCCTGCTTAAGGGCAGGCCAGGAGGCGGTCAGGCATGAACGTCAGACCGGTATACAGACTAACTTACATTATGTCTTCAAAAAGATTTTTTTGCATCGATGCACATACCTGCGGTAACCCGGTAAGGCTGGTAGCCGGCGGCGGTCCATTTTTGAAAGGCAGCGATATGAGCGAAAAGCGCCAGCATTTTCTGAAGGAATACGACTGGATACGCAAAGGCCTCATGTTTGAACCGCGCGGTCACGATATGATGAGCGGCAGCATTTTATACCCGCCCCACGATGCCGCCAACGATGCCGCGGTTTTATTTATTGAGACCAGTGGTTGTTTACCCATGTGCGGCCATGGTACCATCGGCACTATTACTATTGCTATAGAAGAAGGATTGATAAAACCGCGGCAACCCGGATTGGTGCGACTGGAAGCCCCGGCAGGCCTGGTATTGATATCGTATAAACAGGAAGGCAAAAAAGTAAAATCTGTTAAGCTCACCAATGTTCCTTCTTTTTTGGCAGCAACCGAACTTACCGTTGAGTGCCCCGGATTGGGCGAACTGGTGGTGGATGTATCTTATGGCGGTAATTTTTATGCCATTGTTGATACACAAAAAAATTTCAGGGGTCTTGAACATCATGGTGCGGACCAGTTAATTGCATGGGCAAGGGAATTACGGAAACGCATCAACGAAAAACATGAATTTGTGCACCCTGAAAATGCAACTATCAATGGTTGTTCGCATATATTGTGGACCGGTGCCGTAATAAACCCGTCTTCTACGGCCCGCAATGCTGTTTTTTATGGCGATAAAGCCATCGATCGCAGTCCCTGTGGTACCGGTACATCTGCACGCATGGCACAATGGTATGCAAAAGGAAAACTAAAAAAAGGCGATCAGTTTATACATGAGAGTATTATCGGTTCCAGTTTTACCGGCACCATTGAAGAGGAGATACCCAATGCTTTTGGAACAGGAAAAACAGCCATCAGGCCCGGAATAGAAGGGTGGGCAAGGATTTATGGATACAATACCATTAGTATCGACGAAGAAGATGATCCATATGCTTATGGGTTCCAGGTAATCTGAGAAGAATGTGAATTGGGGAATTTTAAATTTAAAATTCAAAAGTCAAAAATGGCCGGCGCATCCGGAATTTAAAATTCAAAATATTACCAGCGCATCTATCCAACTTCTTACTGAAATTTTGGTAACGACAAATTGTTGAATGCGCTAAAGCTGATAAACGTGATGAATGCGAAGCTTACGAATTTAAAATTTAAAATTCAAAATTTAAAATATTACCCCTCCATGCGTACACTCATCCTCAGCACTATCGTTTTTTTTATAGCAGCATTGCCTGCACAGGCACAAATGAACAAAGACTTTGTGCCCTGCAACGAAATGCCCAATATCATACAGAATTACTATGCAGATATCACGGCACTCGACAGGGTATACGTGGCAGAAGGTTCGCCTGAAATCAGGGAGCGCTATAAAAAATTACAGTCGGAATACCTGGAGCGGCTGGAAAAAATAAATTTCGCATCGCTCACTCAGGGTTGCAAAGCCGACTACATACTTTTCAAAAGAGATCTGAAAGAGGCCATTTACCAGGCTGGTACAGAAGCCAGGGAGTATGCATCGGTACTATCATGGTTTCCTTTTGCAGACAGCATCTATGCACTCGAAAAAGTACGCCGCCGGGGTGGCATAATAGATGCAAAGAATACAGCCGCTAATTTTTTTGCCATAACAAAACAACTGCAGCAATTGCAGGCAATATTAACACTGGAGAAAACCATAACGGTGGCCAATAGCCGCCGGGCAAATATAATTATCCGCGGTTTGCAGGCGGCGGCAAAAAATGTTTTTACTTTTTACAATGCCTATGATCCGTTGTTTACCTGGTGGGTACCGGATACCTATCGTAAACTAGACAGCTCGCTGGGCGTATATGCTCAGGCGTTTAAAACCAGCGCCGATAAAAATGCGCCCAATAAAGATTCCAGCGGTATTGTTGGCTTTCCCATCGGTCGCGATGAAATTGTACGCCAGTTAAAATTTGAAATGATACCCTATACCCCGGAAGAGTTGATTGATATTGCCAACAAGGAGTTTGCCTGGTGCGATAAGGAAATGCTGAAAGCCAGTAACGACCTGGGTTTTGGTAACAACTGGAAGGCCGCGATGGAAAAAGTAAAACAGAGCTATGTGCCTGCCGGTGAACAGCCGGCTGCTATGGTAAAATTGTACAATGAAGCCATTGCATTTTTAAAAGAGAAAGATTTACTGACCATTCCGCCACTGGCCGAAGAAACCTGGCGGATTGCCATGATGAGTCCCCGGCAGCAATTGGTGAACCCATTTTTTTACGGAGGCGAAGAGTTTGCGGTTTCTTATCCAACCAATACAATGGATTATGATGCAAGGATGATGAGCATGAGAGGCAATAACCCGCATTTCTCTCATGCTACCGTGCACCATGAACTGATTGCCGGCCATTACCTGCAGCAATTTATGAACGAACACGTAAATACCTACCGGCATTATTTTACACCTTTCTGGACAGAAGGCTGGGCATTGTACTGGGAATTTGCATTATGGAATGAGGGTTTTTCCGTTTCTCCCGAAGATCGCATTGGCATGCTGTACTGGCGCATGCACCGTTGCGCCCGCATAATATTTTCATTAAACTATCATATGGGTAAATGGAGCCCGCAGCAATGCATCGATTTTCTGATAGACCGTGTAAATCATGAAAAAGCCAATGCAGAAGGAGAAGTGCGCCGTTCATTTAGTGGTAGTTACGGACCGCTGTACCAGGTCGGTTATATGATTGGAGGGTTGCAGATAATGGCTTTGCGGAAAGAAATGACCGACAATAAAAAAATGACCGTAAAACAGTTTCATGATGCGTTCCTGCAGCAAAACAGCATGCCCATAGAAATGCTTCGGAATATTTTAACCAACCAGCCACTGAAAGAAGATTATGAGACAAACTGGCGTTTCTATAAATTGCCCTGATGCGTACATTAAAATCTCATTAAACGGAACGTTTCATGCATTGGCCCGGCAGTATTTACTGTCAGCCATCATCATGCTTACCCCAAAACGGTTGCAGGGAAACTAAATTTTCAGGAGCCATGTTTTTCCAACCCGCCTAAAGAGTATATTTGATTACAGAAAAAATTGCTGCTAACGGTTCAACACACACTGCATGAGATTATACGGTATTGCCATTTGTTCAATAACTGCGGGCCTGTTTTCTTTATCGGTCAATACTACACGGGCACAAACACCGGCAGACGATAGTTTGCTGTATAAAAACGCAGTGCACCGCACCATTGGTTTATACCACGCAGCCATCGGCGAACAGTCCGGGTTGTTTAATGGCTGCCAGTATGCACAATTTCCATTTTCATTTGCGGAAAATGGCCATCCTTTTTTTAAAACGAATACAGCCGGCACCGGTTCTGTTCTCTACGATAATATATTGTACGAAAACGTACAAATGCAATTCGACGAAGTGCAGGAAGTGCTTTTTATTCAGGACAGTGTGCACCGTATTCAGTTGCTCAACCAGCGCATTGCCGGCTTTACCCTGTTCGATAACTCATTTATACATATTGTAAAAGACAGCCAGAATGCGGTGCTGGTGAATTCAGGATTTTACAATGTTTTGTACAACGGAAAAATAAAGCTGCTTAAAAAAGAGGAAAAGATGATACGCGAAGATGTTTCCACCGGTGTAATACTTCGGTATATTGAAATACTGAATTATTACTACATCGAACAAAACAATGCCTGGTACAGTATTAAAAACAAAAACAGTATACTGGATATTTTTAAAGACCATAAAAAAGAGATCAGGCAGTATATAAAGAAGAATAAGCTCAGCTACCGCAAAGACAGAGACAATATGCTTGTAAAAACAACGGCTTATTACGATCAGCTAATAAAATAAAATGAAACAACGGCATATACTTGCATTGGTATTGATGATTTTTTTGTTTTGCGGTATTTCATACGGGCAAAAGGATACCGGCATACTCATTACGGTGTCTTTAAAAGATACCAGCATAGAAAAGCTGGTGGCTGATATTGAAAAACAATGCCCTGTCCGTTTCTATTATGACAGTTCGCGTATGGACAGTGTACGTATTACAGTATCTGCTGCAGCACAGCCACTTAAGAGCGTGCTGGACCAGGCATTCAGCAATACCGAACTGCATTATACATCAGACAATGCCGGTCATATATTCATTACCAAGGGTTATGCGCTGAACCTGGCGTTGCCGGATGAATTTTTTGCCGTTAAAACAAATGGCAGCCGGCTGCCAGTACTGGTAGCAGACGCGGGTGATTACAATGATTCGGATGAAGTGCGTGTTACCCAGAAAGCCGTGCTTGAAAATAAATTATACGAGATAGGAGACAAGTTGATTACCAATCCGGCACCGGTTGTTGCCATGGCAGGTTATGTACGTGATGCTAAAACCGGAGAACCGATTGTAGGGGCTTCCGTATTTATAGATAAGCCCAGGATTGGCGGTACAACCGATCAGTACGGGTATTATTCGTTGTCCCTGCCGCGTGGAAGGCATATACTGAATGTTCAAAGCATCAGCATGCGCGATACCAGGCGCCAGGTAGTGCTTTACAGCGATGGAAAAATGAATATAGACATGCAGGGCACCGTCATCACATTAAAGAGGGTAATCATTGCTGCGCAGAAATTAAGCAATGTAAAAAGTACCCAGATGGGCCTTCAGAAAATAGATATCAAGACTATAAAACAGGTGCCTGTTGTATTTGGTGAAGCAGATGTGCTGCGGGTAATAACTACGCTTCCGGGTGTAAAAACAGTGGGTGAATCCAGTACCGGGCTGAATGTACGGGGCGGTTCCGCCGATCAGAACCTGATCCTGTTTAACGACGCCACCATTTACAACCCTTCTCATTTCTTTGGAATGTTTTCTGCCTTCAACCCCGAAGTGGTAAAAGATGTGGAGTTGTATAAAAGCAGTATACCTGCCCGTTATGGCGGCCGTTTGTCATCTGTACTCAATATAAACAGCCGCGAAGGCAATAAAAAAAATATCACCGGTTCTGCCGGTATCGGGCTGCTCACCAGCCGGCTGGATGTGGAAGGTCCGCTCATAAAAGACAAATCATCATTTATACTGGGTGGCCGAACTACCTATGCCAACTGGTTGCTGAACCTCTTGCCGGATCAGTATAAGAAAAGCAAAGCTTCTTTTTACGATGTTAACCTGAATGTGAGCCATGAATTCAATAAAAAGAATACCGTTTATCTTACCGGTTACCTGAGCAACGACCGGTTTAACCTTAACAGCGATACCGTATACAGGTATGGTAATAAAAATATTTCGCTTAAATGGAAGCATATTTTCAATAATAAACTCAATAGCCTGGTTACCGGGGGCTACGACCGCTACGAATACAATATCTCCAGCGAAAAACTGCCCCTGAATTCATACAAACTCGGGTTTGATATAAACCAGACTTACCTTAAAGTTCATTTCAATTATTATTTGAGCAATAAACACACACTGGACTTTGGCCTGAACTCAATTTACTACAGGCTGCACCCCGGCATATACCAGCCGTTGGGTAAGACTTCGCTGGTTGTGCCGGATAAGATTGCAACCGAACAGGCACTTGAAAGCGCGCTATACCTGAGTGATCATTATAATATTAATTCATCATTGTCTGTAGACGCGGGCATCAGGTATTCCATGTTTAATTCAATGGGCCCGCAACAGGTTAATAATTATGCACCCGGCCTGCCCAAAACAGAAAACAATATCATTTCCGTTACACCGTACGGCAGTGGAAAATTTATTAAAACATATTCGGGTCCCGAATACAGATTATCTCTTCGCTACGCATTTACAGACAGTTTCTCCATAAAAGCCGGTTATAACACACAGCGCCAGTATATTCATGTGCTCTCCAATACCACCGCTATGGCGCCTACGGATATCTGGAAACTCAGCGATCCCAATATCAGGCCGCAATCAGGAAGCCAGTACTCGCTGGGTGTATACAAGAATTTTAAGTCAAACACCATCGAGACTTCAGTGGAAGTTTATTACAAAAACATAGAAAATTACCTTGATTATAAAAGCGGAGCGGTACTGGTAATGAATCATCATATAGAAACGGATGTTATTGGCACAAAGGGAAAAGCATATGGTGTTGAAGTGCTGATAAAAAAACTAACAGGTAAACTGAATGGCTGGATAAGTTATACATGGTCGCGTGTATTGCTGAAAATGGACGACCCGAATGCAGGAGAGCTCATCAACAAGGGACTGTATTATCCTGCCAATTACGATAAACCGCATGATTTTACGGTTATTGGCAACTACCGCGTAACACACCGGTTTAGTTTATCACTGAATGCAACATACAGTACCGGTCGGCCCATCACGCTTCCGGTAGGCGTGTTTTATTTCGGCAATGCGCAGCGTACGTTGTATGCCGACAGGAACGCATACCGTATCCCGGATTATTTCCGTACAGATTTTTCCATGAATATAGATGGCAATCACAAAGTGCACCAGAAAACGCACAATTCATGGACGATTGGTGTGTACAACCTGACCGGAAGAAAAAATCCTTATTCGGTATATTATATTACGGAAAACGGAATCATCAATGGATATAAATTATCCATTTTTGGAAGCGCCATACCATTTGTCAACTACAATATCAGCTTTTAATAATAAACATGAAACGTCTATTATATTATTGTGCGGTTTTAATGCTACTGGCGGGTTGCAAGCAACGGTACGACTCGCCGGTGCAGTCGCCCGTTACAGGATACCTTGTAGTGGATGGCGTACTCAACAGCGGGCCCGGTACTGCCAGCATAACGCTCAGCCGCACCACCAAATTCGATAACAAGAAAATGGTGTATGAGCGCAATGCAGGAGTAACCATACAGGGAACGGACAGCAGCGTGCGTACACTGACCGAAAAGGCCCAGGGAATTTACAGTGCAGACAATCTAAACCTTAACAACACCCTGAAATACCGAATTCGCATTAATACGGTTAGTGGTAGCCGTTATCTCTCCGATTTTGTAGTAGTAAAAAATAACCTGCCCATCGACAGCATCAGCTGGAAATACACCAATGAAGGCCTGCAATCCTATATCAATTCTCATGATCCGCAGAACAATACCCGCTATTATCAGTGGTATTATGAAGAGACCTGGGAGATCCATTCTTCCTATTACCCCACGCTGAAATACCAGATAAAAGTGAGCCCTGTACTGGGCCCTCAATACAGCGTGGTGTACAAAGATTCCAGTACGTTTGGTCCGGACCCTACCATTATCAACTGCTGGCAGTTTGAGAATCCGCTCAGCCTGTACCTGGGGTCTACTGCAAAACTGAGCCAGGACGTCATTTACCTCCCGCTGGCATTTATACCGCGCCGATCGATAAAGCTGGGTGTTTTATACAGTATCAACCTGAAGCAATACAGCTGGACAAAGGAAGGTTATGAGTTTATGGAGAGAATGAAGAAAAATACAGAATCAACGGGGTCTGTTTTTGATCCGCAGCCTTCAGAACTGAAGGGGAATATTTATAATACGGCAGATGCCACCGAACCGGTGATCGGTTTTTTCAATATCAGCCCATTGCAGGAGAAAAGAATTTTTATAAGGCCCAGCGAAGTTCCATCGTGGGGGTACAGTCCGGGTTGTTATGAAGTGGAAATAGAAAATAGCAGTGACAGTATACTCAGAAAAGGGATGGGGCTTTTCCCGGTGGATCCCCTAAAACAAGGTCCCTTTGGCTCCATTATTACATTCAGAGCAGTGCCGCCGGATTGTGCGGACTGCACCTTGCGTGGTACCAATAAAAAACCGGCTTACTGGCCCTGATAATGTAACATGGAACGCATCGGATTTTTTAATGAAAATTTCAGTTTGCCGAGTACAATGAACAAAAACAAATTACTAAAATCAATTCAAACTGCGTGCTGCTTGATTGTAATGGCAGCCGGTCCGGTTACGCATATACATGCTCAGGTACCAGATGAACTTAAAAAAGCTTTTGCCGGTTACAACGGCCAGGTACTGCAGGAGAAACTTTTTGTACATACAGATAAAAGGTTTTACCTGGCGGGTGAAATATGCTGGTATAAAGTATACAATACGGATGCTTTTTTTAACAAGCCGCTTGGTCTCAGCAAACTGGCATATATAGAATTGCTCGATAAAAATAACAAGCCCGTATTGCAGTCAAAATGTGCTTTGAAAGAAGGTGACGGCGATGGGTCATTGCTGTTGCCGGCTTCACTGACTGCCGGTAAATACCTGTTGCGGGCGTATACCAGCTGGATGAAGAATTTTGATGCAGGTTATTTTTTTGAGAAATCAGTTACCATTGTCAACGCCCGTAAGATGAAGGACGGTATGGCATTGGCGACAAAAAATAAGTACGATATCCAGTTTTTCCCTGAAGGGGGTAATTTGGTAAACGGTATTCAAAGTAAAGTGGCATTCCGGGTAGTGGATCAAAACGGTAAAGGTGTATCCTGCAGCGGATCCATTATAAATGAAAGAGCCGATACGGTTGCCAGTTTTGCCAGTTTAAAATTTGGTATGGGCAGCTTTTTGTTTACGCCTGCAGCTGCACATGTGTACAAGGCCATTATAGTATTACCAGACAGCAGCCACAATATGCAGGAAATGCCCGTGGCGTACAATGAAGGCTATGTGATGCACCTGGAAGAAGCCGGTAACCACGCATTGAAAATTACCGTGCAAACCCCGGCTGTTTCAAATACGGCCCCCGTATATCTTTTTGTGCATACCAGGGGGTCTGTAAAAATAAGCACCGGCAGTCCTTTGCGCAATGGCTATACTGAATTTGTAATTGACAGCGATAAACTGGGTGCGGGTATTTCTCATATCACTCTTTTTAACGAATCACGTCAGCCTGTTTGCGAACGCTTGTATTTCAAACGTCCGGAAAACCATCTGGAAATAACCACGGTAACCGATCAGCCGGAATATGAACAACGGAAAAAAATAGACATATCGGTGCTTTCGGCCGACCAAAATGGAAAGACAGTGCCAGCCGATATGTCGATGGCTGTTTACCGGGTAGATTCATTGACCAGGCCCGATGAAATGGATATCAGCAATTATCTCTGGCTTACTTCAGATCTGCGGGGCAGCATTGAATCTCCTGCATATTATTTTACGCAAACATCGTCTGAAGTCAATACTGCGCTGGACAACCTGTTGCTCACGCAGGGATGGCGCCGCTTTAACTGGCAAAATATTTTGCAGCATACACTACCCGTATTCAGGTTTACGCCGGAATATAAAGGCCATATCGTCAGGGGCAGGGTAACCAGCAATACAACCGGCCGCCCGGTAAGAGGTGTTGAATGTTTTCTTTCGGTTGCCGGAACACGTACGCAAATGCGGGGCGATATCAGCAATGACAGCGGTATCGTACAATTTGAAATGAATCATTTTTATGGAAATGATGAAGTCTTTGTACAAGCTTCATCCAGTCTGCGCGATACAGCCGTGCATGTGGAAATAATCAATCCATATACAGAAAATACCCCGGCAACAAATACCGGCAACTGGTCAATGCCTGCAACCGGCACCAACTCATTGCAACGCGGGTATGTTTCCGTACAGGTACAGAACAGTTACCTGGGCAGTAAACTGCGCCAACAGGCATTGCCCGTATTTGATACGCTGCCTTTTTACAGTCAGCCGGATAAAGTTTACCAGTTGGATGATTATGTACGGTTTACCACAATCGAAGAAATTCTGCGCGAATATGTGCCGTATGTAAATGTGCGGAAAAGAGACGGCGTATTTTACCTGCCGGTATTTGATTTGGTACGAAAAGAATTTTTCCAGGTAGACCCCCTGGTAATGCTGGACGGTATACCCATATTTGATATGAACAAATTAATGGCGTATGATCCGCTTAAAATAAGAAGGCTTGATGTGGTATCCAGGGTCTATTACCTGGGCAATATGTTTTTTGGCGGTATCGTTAATTTTATTACGTATACCGGAGATTTGCAGGGCTATGAACTTGACCCCGGCGTAACCGTTATAGACTATAAAACACTGCAATTGCAGCGGGAGTTTTTTTCGCCCGTTTATGAAACGCCGGAACAGTATGCCAGCCGGATGCCTGATTTCAGGAGCCTGCTTCATTGGCAACCCAACCTGAAAACAAACAAAGATGGAAAGCAGCAGACCAGCTTTTACACCTCGGATCTTTCCGGCGATTTTGCGGTAGTGGTACAAGGCATCACAACAGACGGCACCACGGGCAGCAAGACCATTTTTTTCAGGGTCAAAGAAAATAACCTCGTGGCGGGTAAAAAATAATGCCAGTTTCCGGCCGGTACACAGCATTTATCAGCAGCAGATGCTACATTACACCTGCACAATAAAAAAAATTATGAAGAAATTGTTTTTGCCCGCATGCATGTTGGTTGTATTAACCACCAATGCATGGTGCCAGAGTTATGTGCCGGACTTAAAGAATTCCAAAATAAAAGTGAAGCCGGTAGTGCCGGTAAAAGCATATGCCTTTTCTATAAAGGATGTTGCTATAACCGGCGGTCTTTTTAAAAAAGCCATGGAGCTGGATGGCGCATACCTGCTGGAAATTGAACCAGACAGGTTGCTGCATCGTTTTCACGAATATGCAGGCCTGCCGTCTAAGGGCGCATTGTATGGAGGATGGGAAAAGGAAACCATCTCTGGTCATACGCTGGGCCATTATCTGTCTGCGTGCGCCATGATGTATGCATCTACCGGTGATAAACGCTTTAAGGAAAAGACAGATTATATCGTACATGAACTGGCTGTTTGCCAGCAGGCGCGCAAGACTGGTTATGTGGGTGGCGTACCCAATGAAGATACCGTATTTGCGCAGGTGGCCCGGGGTGATATAAGATCGCGCGGGTTTGATTTAAACGGTGCATGGGTACCCTGGTATACCATGCACAAAGTAATGGCAGGCCTGATGGATACCTATTTGTATTGTGATAATCAGCAATCATTGGTGGTATTACAAAAGATTTGCGGCTGGATAGATAAGGAACTGAAAAACCTTACCGATGAACAATTGCAGAAAATGCTGGATTGTGAGCATGGCGGTATGAATGAAGCATTGGTTAATATGTACGCAATAACGGGTAACAGCAATTACCTGCAGCTTTCTTATAAATTTCATCATAAAGTGGTACTGGATTCACTTGCCCACCAGAAAGATATTATGCAGGGACGGCATTCAAATACCAATATTCCAAAAATTATTGGTGCGCAAAGGCGCTACCAGCTTACCGGAAATGCAAAAGACAGTACCATTGCGGATTATTTCTGGCATGCCATTGTAAACCATCATACCTATGTAAACGGTGGCAACAGCAATTATGAATACCTTGGCGATGAAGATAAACTCAACGACCGGCTGAGCGATAATACTACCGAAACCTGCAATACCTACAATATGCTCAAACTAACCCGCGGGCTCTTTGCAGTGAACCCAAGGGCGGAATATGCAGATTTTTATGAACGCGCATTGTACAACCATATACTTGCCAGTCAGGAGTCCGATAGCGGTATGATGTGTTATTTTGTGCCATTGCGAATGGGTGGTAAAAAAGTATTTTCTGATAAATTTGAATCTTTCTGGTGTTGTGTGGGTTCGGGTATAGAAAACCATTCAAAATACAGCGAAGCCATTTATAACCGCAGCGCAGATGGCGGACTGTTTGTAAATCTTTTTATACCATCGCGGTTAAACTGGAAAGAAAAACAAATCATCGTTACACAGCAAACCAGTTTTCCTGCAGCCAGCAATACATCGTTGCTAATCTCCACTGCAAAACAGGCTGCTTTTCCATTGTATATAAGAAACCCATGGTGGTCGGGTAACAACGTGGCTATAAAAGTAAATGGCCAGACCATTGCCGCGCGTAAAGCCGCCAACGGTTACCTGGTGGTAAACAAAACATGGAACAACAATGATAAAGTGGATATTACTTTCGACATGCATTTGTATACCGAAAGTATGCCCGACAATAAGAACCGGATTGCACTGCTCTTCGGCCCGGTATTGCTGGCAGGCAACCTGGGCGCCACCATGCCCGACCCGGTATATGGAACACCTGTTCTGCTGACCAGTAACCACAATGTAAGCGAATGGGTGAAACCGGTAGACGGCAAACCGCTCACGTTTAAAATGGAGGGAGTTGGAAAACCATTCGATACGGAACTATCGCCTTTTTATGCAATGAACAACAATTATTACAGTGTTTACTGGGATTATTTCACCAATGAAGAATGGGTTTCCCGGGAAGCGGCATACAAAGAAGAAAAAGCGCAGCAAAAAGCAATCGAAGAGCGTACCATTGATATCATGCGGCTGGGCGAGATGCAACCCGAACGGGAACACCATTTAAACGCCTCTATTAACTCTTATCCCGGCAATGCCCTTACCCGGTCGGGCAGGGAAGCAAGGGCTGGCGGCTTTTTTTCTTTTGATATAAAAGTAAAACCATCAGCGCCGAATGTGTTGTTGTGTACTTATTTCGGCGACGACAAGAAAAGCGCCTTCGATATTTTAATTGATGGTGTAAAACTGATTTCGGTTGAATGGAATGGAGGGGTAACCGGAAAATTTTATGATAAGGAATACCCTATTCCTGCAGAGCTGATAAAAGACAAAACTTCGGTAAATATCCGGATAGAGGCCAATACAGGAAAAACAGCGGGCCGGGTTTTTGGTTGCCGCACCGTAACTCCGGCTCCTGCCAGCCAGCAGTAACTGGCACTGCCTAATCTTGATAAGACAATAAGACAACTTTAATCCACGCCTGTTTGCTGGTTGTATTGTTTTATAAAAGCGCCCGGAGACTGTTTGGTGATGGTTTTAAACACGCGGTTAAAACTAACCACGTTATTAAAGCCAGACTGATAAGCAACCGCAGAGATGCTGTTGAAATTTTTTTCAAGAAACCTTTTACAGGCCTCGTTGATCCTTATTTCATGCAGAAAATGTATATAGGTTTTTGATGTATGCTTTTTAAAGTAACGGCAGAATGATGGCGGCGTAAGGTGTACCAGGGCAGCTACTTGGGATACCGTAATGTTTTTTGTATAGTTGGCCATAGTATACTGATACACATCATTTATGCGGAGGCCTTCAGAATCGGTGATGGTATATTCGAAAGACTCTGTTGAAAAATGGCTCCATTTTTTTATTTCCGACAGCAGTTGCAGCAATTCTATAAAAGCGGCCAGCCTTTTAGCGCCTGGCAACAATTTTATTTTTGTCAGCTGACTAATTATTTTTTTGCTGTTTTTTTCGGGCACCTGCATACCGTGTGAGGTGGCAGCTATCAATTTTTTTACTCCCCGCATTTCAGGAAGTAGCAGTAATGGGGCAATAAAGCCTTCGGGGTTAAAGAAAATATTCAGGGAATGGATGCTTTTTTTCGCGCGGGAATCGAAATAAGCGGGGTCACTTTTAAAAAGATGGGGTTGATTGGCCCCGATAACAAAAACATCGCCCGATGCAAAATGCCGCATATGGTTGCCTGCAATCAGCATACCTTCTCCCTGGGATATCCAGGTAATTTGTATTTCGTGGTGCCGATGCAGGTGTTCATAAAAATGGGGCAGGCGATCTTCCTGCACATGAATTGAATTGCCGGCCGAAACAGGTATCGTAAATGGTATTACCTTCATTTAACCAATATTACCGATTTTTTTGATTTATTATGAACAATTGGGGTAAAATTGGTTAAACAAGACATCCTCTACATTGCAAAAGAATCAATTTTGCCGGCATGCTACTGCCATTATCTTTGCAGGCTGGCTGCCACACAGCATCTTTTATGATGGTAGCCCGCTATAATACTATGAAATATTCTAAATGGATAGGAGTGCTGGCTGTAATGACAGTATTCATTGTTTGTTTCAGGCCCTGGGTATATATTCCATCTGTGCAGCTTACCATTGGAGGTATGGCTGCCAGTGGTAAACACAATTTCGGAAAGCCAGGTCTTATGAATATTATTTGTTCGGCGGGGGCGGCAATTTTATTTCTGCTGCCACAAGTCTGGGCCAAACGAACCAATATTTTTTTCTGCGGATTTAATATTGCCTGGGCAATCCGTAATTATATTTTGCTCAGCCGTTGTTACAGCGGCGAATGCCCCGAAAAAATGGCCGCGCTGTATATATTACTAACTGCGTCGGTGGTGATGCTGGTAATGTCTTTCTTGCCAGAGGTAGTAATTAAAGGGAATGAGGTTACAGTCACCAAAACAGACTAAGCGCCTGCCGGTTACAGGCTGTTAATGATGTTCTCAATATTGTTCCTGTTAAAAGGCTTGTGTAAAAAATAGGAAGCGCCTTCGTGCAGCGCTTTTTCATTCAGCTGCTTTTCATTGTGTGCCGTCATCATTACAATCTTGGCGCCGGGATACGCGTTGATCATTTTCCTGATAAAATCTATTCCCTTGCCATCCGGAAGGTGATTGTCGAGGAAAATATAATCAGGTTTCATTTTTTGAATAATATTCAGAGAATTTTCCAGTACATGGATGCTTTGTGCATTGAAATGTTCTCTCTCAAGCACCAACTCCATCAGCATACACAATTCTTCTTCATCATCTATAATCAGTACGGTTTTTTTAGCGACTGCGCTTTTCATGAAAGTCATTTTAGTTGATAGGCGGGCAAACACACCTGCACACCCGGCCCTGCCTGTTGTTTTCAGCTATCAGTTACAGATAAATGTGTGCCAGTTTCGGCAGGCGCCACTGAAAACGGCGTTAACGGTTTGCTCCCATTGTAAAAAAAGCTGCTTGCGATCTTGTAAATAAATGCAAATTTTTCTGGCACAGTTTTATAATATTACCAGAAGGTATTGTATTATACATTCAACACAAATAAAAAATTATGGGAAATCTATTGTATCTCATTGCAGTTATCCTTGTAATTGCCTGGGCCATTGGTTACTTTGGTTATCAGTCCGGTGGCATTATACATGTATTGCTGGTGATAGCAATTATTGCAGTTTTACTAAGGGTTATACGGCGGGCCTGAAAAAAATTATCAGCTCTTTGCGAAGTCAGGCCCCGGTGGCCTGATTTTTTTTGGGGAAAATTATCATCATATCCGGCTGGCAGAGGTATAGCCTGCCGGAAGTACGGATGATTTATTCGGGGCATAACTATTGCCTGATAGGGTTGTAACCAAAACGTAGAATTATGAATACCACGAAAATGCTATCCGCTGCTTGTTTACTTTTTATCTTGTCATTTACGGCCAGTGCCCAGGTGTCAAAAGACTCCATGCAGATTTTAAAACAGCAAAAAGAGTCACTTACACTGAGCTCTAAGATCAATACACAAAAAATGCAACTTGCAAAACTGGAAAATAATGTAGAGAAAAAAACAAAGGAAATGGAGGAATCGGCAGTGGATGCGCAGCATGCTGCCACAAAAAATGCTGAAGCAGCAACCAGTCTCAACGGCAATCCGCAGGATAAATCGCTGGCCCGTAAAGCAGAAAACGCCGGGGATGAAGCCAGGAAAAGTGCAAAACGTGCCCGTGTTGCCGCAGATAACCTGGACGACCTTAAAAAAGATATCGAATCGCTTAAAAACAAGATTAGTGAAGGGGAATCAAAGCTGGCCGTTAACCCGGTTCTTATACCAGCACAACAATAATGTACTGATACAATGCTGAAAGAATACCCGTTTTATTTTAAATGCACCGTCATCTTATTAGGGCTTATATTATTTGTTTATGTACTCATGGGGCTCAGGGTAATACTGGTGCCCCTTTCTTTTGCCCTTTTAATAGCCATATTGCTCAACCCCCTGGTTAACCGGTTCCGCCAATGGAAACTGCCCAGGGTACTGGCCATTACCATAGCATTGCTCCTCGCTTTCCTTTTTATGGCCGGGGTTGGCTATTTTTTATCTGCACAGATTTCTGGTTTTGCGGATCAGTTTCCACTGATGAAGAAAAAAGTAATACAGCTGATAGAAGATTTACAACAGGATATCAGCCGGCGTTTTAATATAGATGTTCAAAGACAACAGCAGGCTATGGAAGAAGCCGGTGCAAAAATGAAGCCTCTTATAGGTTCCACAGCAGGTGCGCTGTTGAGTTCGCTGGCTGCCATTATATTACTACCTGTTTACTCGTTCCTGTTTTTGTATTATAAGGACCTGTTGCTGAATTTCATTTATGAAATATTTGCAGAGAAGAACTTTAAAGAGGTGGGAGTGGTATTGAGACAGACCAAAGGTGCTATACAAAGTTATATGTACGGGCTGGTGCTGGAAACCTCTATTGTAGCCATACTCAATTCGGTAGCGTTGTTAATGCTTGGAGTTAAATACTGGATATTACTTGGCATCATTGGCGCCATTTTAAATATTATACCGTATATCGGCGGTATCATGTCTGTGGCATTGCCGGTAATCATTGCAACAATAACAAAAGATGGGTTCCATACACAGTTACTGGTCATTATTTGCTATATGGTTATCCAGTTTACCGACAATCATTTCCTGGTACCTTATATTGTCTCGTCCAAAGTAAAGATAAACGCCCTTATCTCCATTGTATTTGTGCTGCTGGGTAATGCTGCATGGGGCGTATCCGGCATGTTTTTATGTATTCCGTTTGCGGGTATTTTAAAAATTATCTTCGATCGCATTGAAGAGTTGAAACCATGGGGCAGGTTGCTGGGCGATGAAATTCCTGTTCGCCCCAGGGCGCAATGGCCCAGGATCCGTAAACCCCGCAGTCCCTTAAAAGTTATCAAGACAGACCGCAAAGGCGCATGACGGGCAGAAATCTTTGACAGCTTCGCAAAAAAGTTTTAACATGCAGCAAATGGTAAACATATTGCTATGATAAAACTGCGCCTGCTCATCACCTTCTCCAGTATATTTTTTATCTCGGTTTCTTTTGCACAGGATACTTCCTGGTTTACGCATGGATTAGCCATTGCCGGTGTGCACCATTACGGGCGCGAAGCGTTGTATACCGACCAGCTGGTTTACCGCATGTATACAAACACCCTGGCAACCCCTGCAGCCGGCAGTTCTTCGGGCATACCAGACGGCAAAGGAGGAGAGATAAAATGGCAGGCCATGGAAGCGGACAGCCTTAAACGTTTTCGCGGCAGGCAGTTTGGCGGGGGTTATATTTATTTTACCTATACAGCTCCGAAAGAAACCACTGCCCTGTTAAATATCAGTGGAGCAGGCACTGTATTTTTTAACGGCGTACCCCATGCCGGCGATGCCAATGCCTCCGGCTGGCTATACATACCCGTGAATGTAAAAAAAGGACTGAATGAATTATATGTGCGCATGGCTTTTCAGCTGACAGCTAAAATTATTTTTCCGGCAACGCCCGTGCAGCTGAATACGGAAGATCCCACCTTGCCGGCAATTGTGCAGGGTGCAGCCAACAATGCATTGCAGGGCGCTATTGTGGTAATAAATGCCGGCAACCGTGATCTTGCAGGATTACAGATAAAGAGCGTGGTGGCCGGAAAAGAAACCATTACACCTTTGCCAATGGTAACGCGCATGTCTACCCGTAAATGTGCTTTCACTTTTGATGCATCAGCAGTTACGGCATCGGGCGATGTAAGTTGCAGGGTAACGCTCATCAGTAATGGAAAACAACTGGATGAAAAAATAATAACCATTGCATCAGTAGATGCCACAGATAAATACAGCAATACATTTACAAGCGCCATAGACGGCAGCCTTCAGTATTATGCGGTAACACCACAGGTGCCGGCAGCAAAAGGCCCTTCTGCATTGTTTCTTTCGGTACATGGGGCCGGCGTGGAAGCCATTGGCCAGGCAAGAGCCTACCGGCAAAAAGACTGGGGCACACTGGTAGCTGCCACCAACCGCCGGCCCCGCGGTTTTAACTGGGAAGACTGGGGCAGGCTGGATGCACTGGAAGTATTGGCCATTGCAAAAGAAAAATTTACACCCGATCCGCAGCATATCTATTTAACCGGTCATTCTATGGGCGGACATGGCACCTGGTTCCTGGGGGCTACCTATCCGGATAAATGGGCCGGCATTGCGCCGTGTTCCGGTTACCCTACACTGAAAGAATATGGGTCTGCCGATGGCGCTATTCCCGCCGAAGGCGCCAGTATTACCGAACAAATGTTGTTAAGAGCCAGCAACCAGAGCGATGTGGTGAAACTGGCAGGCAATTACAAATCTTTTGGAATCTACATTCTGCATGGCGACAGCGATAAAGTAGTTCCGGTTAAATATGCGCGGCAAATGCGCGGCGTGCTGGCCGGTTTTCATGCAGATATGAGTTATTATGAATACCCGGGCGGCGAACACTGGTTTGGAAGCCAGAGTGTGGACTGGCCGCCTTTATTCGATTTTTTAAAATGGCATATCCGGCCCGCAGACAGTGCTGTAAATAATATTGATTTTACTACAGCAAGCCCTGGTATTTCCGCCAGTTACCGCTGGGCTTCTGTACTGCAGCAATTGCATCCCCTTCAGTACAGCAGGATTGTATTGAACCGCAATAAAACAAAAAAATGGATCAGCGGAAAAACAGAAAACGTGCGTGTATTGCAGCTTGCCCTTGCAGACTGGCCGGCAGGTGCGGTCCTGGGCATTGCACTGGATAGCACTGGCACTGTTAAATACACCACAAAAACTGCCAGCGACAGTATTTGCCTAATTAAAGAAAATGACCAATGGCGTATTGGCGCAAAACCTGGTATTGACGCAAAGGGACCACAACGCTATGGTACTTTCAAAGATCCTTTCAACAACAGGATGATTTTTGTATACGGAACAAAAGGAACAAAAGAAGAAAATGAATGGAGCTTTAATAAAGCCAGGTACGATGCCGAAACCTGGTATTACCGTGGCAACGGCTCAATGGATATAATACCGGATAAAGAATACAACAGCCAGCAATATGCCGGCAGAAATGTAATCATTTATGGAAATGCTGCCAGCAACAGCATATACAATGTATTACTGAAAGATTGCCCGGTACGTGTTGAGCGCAATTCAATAATCGCCGGCGACAGATCCTTTACCGGCGACGATCTGGCTGCTTACTTTGTGTGGCCCATGAAAGGTGCACCCAACACCAGTGTGGGCGTTATAGCTGGAACCGGTTTAAAGGGCATGATGGCGGCGAATGCCAACCAGTATTTTGCCGGAGCCAGCGGTTTTCCTGATTTTATGATTTTTCGTTTAGGCATGCTGCAAAATGGAGCTGCAGCCATTGACATGACTGGTTTTTTTGATAACGACTGGAAATTATCACCGGCTGAAACGGTTACTAATAAATAGTTTTTCACCAGTATCTTATTAAAACTCATTGTATATCATGTTCATTGCACCGGTATGTGGAATTTATTCTACATACCGGAATATGAATTAAAACAATCTCCCGTCTTTTATCTGGTTGCGCCACGTATACCTGTTCATTCCCTGTATTTATTTATGGCAGGTTATTAGTTTATATAACCAGTAACTGGTAAAACTAATAACCCTTATGCTCAGCAAGCGTTCGTTTATTCCGGTACTGGTAAATATTGCCGATCAGACTATTTTTTTTAAATCATTTTTCAGGAATACTTTAAGAAAGGGTTTTGAATGGGATGAATTTTCCAGGCAGGCTTATGTTACCGGCTACAGATCCATTGGCATCATTGCACTGACCGGTTTCATACTGGGGTTTGTATTGACGTTACAATCGCTGCCTACCATGAAACAGTTCGGTGCAGTGGGTTATATACCAGGCATGGTATCTATTTCCGTTATCAGGGAAATAGGGCCGGTTATAGTGGGTCTTATCTGCGCTGGAAAAATATCATCCAGCATTGGCGCAGAACTGGGCAGTATGAATGTAACGGAACAGATAGACGCCATGGTGGTTTCCGGCGCAAATCCTATGCAATACCTGGTGGTGACAAGAATACTTGCCTGTACAATCATGATACCACTGCTAACCATATTTGCCGATGTAATAGCATTGTTCGGCGGGTTCGCTGCTTCTAACCTGGACGGGCAAATGAGTCCTGTACTTTATTTTCATAAAGCTACCTCCATACTTGAGTTTTCAGACATATTGCCATCCCTTATAAAAACAATTTTGTTTGGTTTTGCAATCGGGTTTGTAGGTTGTTTCAAAGGATTTTATTCTAACCGTGGTACCGAAAGCGTGGGACAGGCCGCAAATTCTGCTGTGGTTACTTCATCTGTCTGGATAATTGTTATTGATGCGATTGTGGTACAGATAACCAATCTTTTCGTTTATTCATAGAATCAACTACAATATATGGAGCAGGTAATAGAAATACAGGGATTAAAGAAAAGTTTTAACGGCAACCCCGTACTCACCAATATCAACTTTACAGTAAACAGGGGAGAAAATGTAGTGATACTCGGTAAATCGGGAGAAGGCAAATCGGTAACCATTAAATGTATTGCCGGTTTGCTGCGGCAGGATGAAGGTTCTTTAAAAGTTTTTGGAGATGAAGTAAATGAACTGGACAGGGACGCTCTTAAAAAATTAAGAAGGCGCATCGGTTTTCTATTTCAGAATTCTGCCCTGTACGATTCCATGACATTGCGCGAGAACCTTGCCTTTCCGTTGAAAAGAGTATCTAAGATAAAAGACAGAAAAGAGATAGAAAAATTATCGATGGAAGTAATGGAAGCAGTTGGCCTTGCCGATGCCATTGACAAAATGCCTTCGGAACTTTCCGGAGGGATGCGCAAACGGATGGGCCTGGCCCGAACACTGGTTGTGAAACCGGAAATTATGCTGTATGATGAACCAACTACCGGTCTGGATACCATTACCTCCAAAGAGATCAGCAAGCTGATATTGGATATGCAGCGCCGGTATGAAACATCTTCCGTAATCATTACACACGATATACCCTGTGCCCGCATAACGGCAGACCGTGTGCTTATCATGGGTAACGGAGAATGCATTGCGGAAGGTACCTGCGAAGAACTGGAGAATTCTGACGACCCATTTATAAGAGCATTTTTTAAATAAGATAATTATGGATATTTCTATAGCCCAAAAAATTAAAACCGGTGCGTTTGTATTGCTTAGCCTGCTATTGCTGCTAACAATTATTTTCATAATCGGGAAACAAAAAAATATGTTTGGAGGCACTTTTTCTGTGTTTGCCCATTTTAAAAATATCTCAGGGTTAAAAGAAGGCAACTATGTGCGTTATGCGGGTATCAATGTGGGTACCGTAGATAATATTAGTATGCTCAACGATACTACCGTGATAGTTGGGATGATACTGCAGAAAGACATCCGCCCGTATATTAAAGAAGATGCCATGGCCGGCATAGGCAGCGACGGATTGATGGGCGACAAACTGGTAACCATTTCGCCGGGCGGTGTCAGTACTGCTATTGTAAAAGATGGCGGAAATATAAAAACGGTTAATCCGGTGGATGTAGACAGGATCGTAAACAACCTTTCAAAAATATCTGACAATGCCGAAGCGCTCACCAACAGTCTTTCCAGTGTAATGACCAAGATAAACAATGGCGAGGGTTCTTTTGGCAGGCTGGTAAACGACGATAAATTGGTAAGGAACCTGGAAGGCACCCTAAGTTCTGCCAGGGAAACGGTAGGCTCAGTAAAGAAAACAAGTTCCAGCGTTAACGATAATATGGAAGCCGTCAAACACAGTTTTTTGTTAAGGGGGTTTTTTAAGAAAAAAGAAAGAAAAAGAATCAAAGATTCTATTGAACGCGCCAATAAAGGTGTTGAGCCGCAAATAAAAGAGAAAAATGAATAACCGCCCGGCAAATCCATGATGAACGAATAATCTCTATATTCGTAAAAACTTCCCTGTGCGGCATACTTTTCATTTTTTGTGTACACTGGTTGCCCTTCTTGCAATGGTATTTTGCCCGGCAGCCTGTAATAAAAAACTTGCTTTTGATACAGATACCACCATTCCCATTTCTTTTAGTGATAAGCCTTTAGCCTACCCAATGGCCACTGCTGTAAATGAGGCCAGCGGTATTGCAGACAGTAAGATAAATCCGGGCTACCTGTGGGTACAGGAAGACAGCGGCAACCCGCCCCAGTTGTTTTTAGTGGATCATGCAGCTGCCACCGTAAAAAAAATATTTATAAAAGGAGCCAGCAACATCGACTGGGAGGATTTAGCACTGGCGGATGGCCCCGATGCAGCTAAAAAATACATTTATATAGGCGAGATAGGGGATAACGATGCAGTACATACGGTTTCTGCTTTTTACCGGTTCGAAGAACCGGTGGCCGCAACTGATACGGTAAGGGCATTTGACCTGATCAGGTTTTCGTATGATGACGGTCCGCGCGATGCGGAAGCTTTTATTATAGACAATATCACCAAAGACATCTATATTATCACAAAAAGGGAGGCTTCCTCCCGGTTGTATAAAATCGGTTATCCATACAGTACGGCTACTGTAAACACTGCGGTTTTTTTGCAGTCGCTTCCTTATAACGGCGTTGTAAGCGCAGCGGTTAGCAACGATGGAAAGGGGATCATTGTAAAAACCTACCCCGCATTGTATTATTACAGCCGTTCTTCCGGGGAAACCATTGCGCAATCGTTGCAAAAAACTTATACCACCCTGGCCTACCAGCTTGAACCACAAGGTGAAGCTGTGACATTTGCGCTGGATAACAGCGGATTCTATACGCTCAGCGAAAAAGGATTGGGCGGCGCACAATTTCTCTATTTCTATCAGAAAAAATAAGGGGCGTTTATCCGGAGTTGTGATGCCGTGCAAAATCCGGCCGGCAACTGCGCGGTACCGGTAGTGCGGCGGAACTCAGGCGGCCATGCTTTTTTCAACAATTTCATCCATGCTGATGCCGGAATGGCTTTCATCGTAAACACACTGTCCATTTTTAATGAGCAATACCTGGGGTGATTCATGATCTACTTTAAATACATCGGCCACCCTGTGTGAAAGCTGGCGGTATTGCAGCAGATCCAGAAAATAAAAATCAATTTCAACCGGCTGCTTGTTTCTTTCCAGCCTGTTCCTGGCCACACTGCTGATACCACAGCGTGCGGAGTGTTTAAAAATCACCTGTGGCTTTGAAGCAGAATGAGTTATGATCTGCTGCAATTGGGTTTCATCTGTCAGTAATATCCAATTCATAAAAAACAAAAAAGGTTATCTTTAAAACAATTAAAGATAACCTTGGTTCACTATAAAACAGTAAATGTCTTTCGCTGAAAAACAATTACCCATTTATTAATTATCGGTGTCCGTATCCAACATAACCGGCTGTCGCTTTGCAACCGCTTCTGGAACTTGTGCAGGATGTCATGGTAAGACCAGCCGCGATAAGCAGTACGAGGATTAATACTTTAGCTTTCATTTTTTGTGGTATTTAAAGTTAAACAATACAAACAGTGCGGTTAGACGCGGATACTGCCTGGATTGGCCTTTTCTGAAGGATGCGGAAAAAAAACCCTGAAAATTTCGAGAGGATAGCGGAGAAGAATTCAAAGGAACAACAAAATATTTATTTATGCAACCCCCGGGGTGAATTATACCTGAATTTTATTGATTTATTCTGTTAAATAGTTTTAAGATCAATTAATTACGTTGAAAAGATATATTTTACATTTGCACTGGCCGGCTTGTAACCAGCAAAAAACGGAGGCCCGGGCGCCGTATATTTAAAGCAGGGCCAACGTGAAAAATCCTATTATAAACATTTTTTTAAACGAGAAGGAAAAATGCTGAAACTAACCCGCCCGCTGGCGTTTATTGATCTTGAAACAACAGGTATCAATCTTGGTTCTGACCGTATTGTGGAGATTGGAATGATTAAAATACTACCGGATGGCAACCGTTCTGCAAAGAGAAAATTGCTGAATCCGGAAATTGCCATTCCGCAGGCATCCAGTGATATTCATGGCATTACCAATGAAATGGTGAAAGACGCTCCCAGTTTTAAACAGGCAGCCAATGATATCCGGCAATTCCTCGATAACTGCGATTTAAGCGGCTATAACAGCAACCGCTTCGACATACCCATGCTTATGGAAGAATTTCTGCGTGCAGAAGTGGAATTTGATATGAAAGGCAGAAAACTGGTTGATGTACAGAAAGTTTTCCATATGATGGAGCAGCGTACGCTAACCGCCGCCTATAAATTTTATTGCCAAAAAGACCTGGAAGGCGCCCACAGCGCTGAAGCAGATGCACGGGCCACCATGGAAATTCTGGAAGCCCAGGTAACCCGGTATCCGCAGATAGGCAATACGGTCGACAGCATTATTAAGTTTACAGGTGAGGAGGTGATTGTGGATTTTGCCCGGCGGTTTATTATGGATAAAGGTGTGGAAATCTTTAATTTCGGAAAGCACAAGGGCAGGCCTGTTACCGACGTCTTAAAAGCTGAACCGCAATACTATGACTGGATGATGCGGGGCGATTTTCCACTGCATACCAAACAGAAGCTGACCGAGATTCTAAACAGGAGCCTGTTAAAAAAGGGATAATTGTAACCCCTTAACTAATTGTGTATTAAATACATTCATAAAAAATGTATTTTCGTACCAAACGAAAGAAAAGCCAGTAACGTTAAAGCTCATTTTGCAAAAGATTGTCATCATACCAACCTACAACGAGAAAGAGAATATCTCCAATATAGTAGCTGCCATTTTCGCATTGGAGCAACAGTTTCATGTACTTGTAATAGACGACAATTCACCGGACGGCACAGCACAGATTGTAAAAGACATGCAGCCGGAATGGCCCAATATGCTTTTTCTTGAAGAAAGAAAGGGAAAACAAGGTTTGGGTACCGCCTATATTTACGGGTTCAGGTGGGCGCTCGCAAGAGGTTACAATTATATTTTTGAAATGGATGCCGATTTTTCGCACAATCCAAAAGACCTCGATAACCTGTACGAAGCCTGCCTGCAGGGTGCAGATGTAGCCGTAGGTTCCAGGTATGTAAAAGGCGGGGGCAACGTAAACTGGCCACGCAACCGGATCATTCTTTCCAAAGGCGCATCTTTCTATACGCAGCTGATTACCCGGCTGCCGGTAAAGGATCCTACTGCCGGTTTTGTCTGCTATAAACGCGAAGTACTGGAAGCCATCAACCTCAGTGAAATAAAATTTGTCGGCTATGCATTCCAGATAGAGATGAAATTTGCTGCGTGGAAACTGGGCTTTGTAATAAAAGAAGTGCCTATTATTTTCAGGGATAGAACTTATGGTACATCCAAAATGAACAAAGGTATTGTAAAGGAAGGCATTGCCGGTGTACTATACCTCCGCTGGCAAAGCTGGTTTAAAGATTACCGGAACCGTGTAAAAAAAACGGAATCCAATAATTACGCGCCTGTCAGTAACGAAATTTTTGCAAAAACAAAACAATAGGCAATTCTTCAATCGTCCGGTTTTTTTATCCGGCGCTTGCCTGTACTATTGCTATATTTCATCAGCGGTTATCATGCTCCCTTTAATATCAGCCTGTAATTATACTTCACTGACTAAAAAATAACTTACCAGCTACTGCTTAATACCTTCTATTTGAAAAAAGCTTTTATACAATTGCATACCGCCGTCTTCCTGGCCGGCTTTACCGGCATACTGGGGCGGCTTATTACATTGAATGAGGGATTGCTGGTATGGTGGCGCCTGCTCATCAGCGCGGTAACCATGTGGATAATTTTTACCGCAGGCAAACGGATAAAGAAAATCTCAGGTGCAGACTGGTTAAAGATTACCGGTATTGGTTTTATTGCGGCACTGCACTGGGTGAGTTTTTATGGCGCCATTAAATATGCCAATGTTTCAGTGGCCCTGGTCTGTTTTTCTTCGGTAGGATTTTTTACCGCGATCTTTGAACCACTGCTGCTCAGAACGCCTTTCAGGCCAGTAGAATTATTGCTTGGCCTGCTGGTGATAGCCGGAATATTCATCATATTCCAGTTTGATGCGCGCTACAAAACGGGCATCCTCATTGGCGTTGTATCGGCTATGCTGGGTTCCATCTTCCCGGTGTGTAACCGCCGGCTGATGCAGCGTATGAACGCTGAAACGCTGATGACACATGAACTCACCGGCGGTCTGCTGGTATTGTCATTTCTGATGCCTTTCTACCTGCACCAGTTCCCATCGCGTCAATGGCTGCCTGTTTTTTCTGATTGGTGCTGGTTGTTGTTTCTTTCCTGGGTTTGCTCGGTCTGGGCTTTCCAGCTTTCTGCCAATGCACTCAAAAAAATTTCGGCCTTTACGGTAAATCTTACCTATAACCTGGAGCCGGTATACGGCATTGTGCTTGCTTTTGTGATATACCATGAAAACCTTGAACTGGATATATCATTCTATATTGGCCTGCTGTTTATTCTAATGGCAGTTGCCCTGCAAACTGCGAGGGTATACCGGAGGAAAGCCGGCTAGTACTAATTCGCTTCTTCATAACCTTCATCTGTCAGCAAATTCCTTCCATCTGCAGCTGTTGTAGCCAGTATATCGCAGCGGTTATTAAAAGCATTGCTGCTATGACCTTTAACCCATACAAATTTCAGATGGTGTTTTTTACTCAATGCATAAAAATGCAACCACAGGTCCTTGTTTTTTTTGCCACCCTTGAAATCGGTGGCAATCCAGTTTTTAAGCCAGCCCTGTTCCACCGCTTTTACCACGTACTGGCTATCACTGTAAACGGTGATATTCAAACCTTCTTTTTTTAAAGCTTCCAGTGCGGCAATAACGGCCATCAATTCCATGCGGTTATTGGTTGTTTTTTTATAGCCAGCCGATAATTCTTTTTCCGTGTTGCCCCATTTTAAGATAGCGCCATAACCTCCGGGTCCGGGGTTGCCACGGGAGGCTCCGTCTGTATAAATAATTAATGACATAGTTGATTACTGAAGAAAGTGTGCAAGATAAAGCAAGACGGGTTAGCAGGTTATTTATTGTTCGCGTTATTACCGAAACTATCACCTGTTGTTGTTTCCCGCTTATAGGTCTCCGTCATACCTCTATTTCCCCTTTTAAATAAGTTACGGCGTTGCCGCTCATTAAAACCCGTCCGTCTTTCAGTTCGCAATCCAGCAAACCGCGGCGTTTGGATAATTGTATGGCTTTTAATCTTGTTTTATTCAACCGCCCTGCCCAGTAGGGTACCATGATGGTATGCGCAGAACCGGTTACGGGGTCTTCATCAATACCGCTCTGGGGGTAAAAGCAACGCGATACAAAATCTGCCTCATCGCCGGCAGCCGTTGCTATAACTCCACGGCAGGGCGTTTGCGCCAATTTTTTAAAATCGGGTGTAAGTGCTTCCACCATTTTTTGAGAGGGCAGCACCACCATATAATCAAATGAAGTTTTAAAGACCGGCGCGGGCTCAATACCCAGGCCTTCAAAAATACCTGCGGGCGATTCGTTGATGGCCTCCGGCGGATTGGCCGGAAAATTAAGTGTGAGCTGACCACCGGCAGCCCTGGTTACCTGCAGCGGACCGCTTTTTGAATGAAAAGTAATACTGTTGCCTTCATGGCCCAGCAGCGTAAATAATATATGGGCCGATGCCAGTGTGGCATGACCACACAATTTTACTTCCGTGCCAGGTGTAAACCACCGTATATGATAATCGCCGTTTTCTTTTACAAGGAATGCTGTTTCACTCAAATTGTTTTCAACGGCTATTTTTTGCATGAGGTCATCGCTCAACCAATCCTGCAACGGGCAAACCGCTGCAGGATTGCCGCCAAATAATGCGCTGGTAAATGCATCTGCCTGGTAGATAGGTATTGTCATAGTTAAAATCTATTTAAAAAAATGCAAGTGATACAACCGGGTACAATCGCCTTGACTTCTGTTTTGTTAAGGAAAAATACCGGGTAGATTATTATTCCCATTCCGTATGCGGTGAAATCTTTTACTGATTTTATACCTGGAAAACACCTGTTTTAAAAGCGGCCAGATCCGGGTTGTGATTGGCTGCCCTTATGCCTTCGCATATCACTTTCCTGGTATCGGCCGGGTCAATGATACCATCTACCCACAGCCTGGCGGCGGCATAATACGGACTGGTTTGCTTTTCGTATTTGTTCTTTATTTCATTCAATAATTTTTGTTCGCCCGCTTCGGTAATGGGTGTTCCTTTTGCTTTCATGGCGGCCACCTGTATCTGTAAAAGTGTTTTTGCTGCCTGGTCGCCGCCCATCACCGCTATTTTAGCGGTAGGCCATGCATAAATAAACCGCGGGTCATACGCTTTACCGCACATGGCATAATTGCCTGCACCAAATGAATTGCCCACAATGATGGTGATTTTTGGAACCACTGAATTGGCCACTGCATTTACCATTTTGGCGCCGTCTTTTATTATGCCTGCATGTTCACTTCTTGAGCCTACCATAAAACCGGTGACATCCTGCAAAAACACCAGCGGTATTTTTTTCTGGTTGCAGTTCATGATAAAACGGGCGGCTTTATCTGCACTGTCATTGTAGATTACGCCACCCAGCTGCATTTCGCCTTTTTTATTTTTTACGATGAGCCGCTGGTTGGCAACAATGCCCACGGCCCATCCTCCAATTCTTGCATACCCGCATACGATGGTTTTGCCATAGTCTTTTTTAAATGGTTCAAAAACAGAGTCGTCGGTAATGCACTCAATCATCTCCGTTATATCATAGGGTTTTGAATTTCCTTCAGAAATGATATTGTAGAGGGCTTCCTTTGGCTTAAGCGGTTCCCGGCTTTCAATACAATCAAAGCCTGCCTGCTGGTTCATATGACCCAGCTTCGACATGATCTTTTTTATATGGTCGAGACATTCATGTTCGGTGGCAAATTTATAATCGGCAATGCCGCTCAGTTCGGTATGGGTAACGGCGCCGCCCAGTGTTTCTGTATCAATATCTTCGCCAATGGCTGCCTTTACCAGGTAGGGGCCGGCCAAAAATATAGAGCCATTGCCTTCTACCATCAATGTTTCATCGCTCATCACCGGCAGGTAGGCGCCACCTGCTACACAGGCCCCCAGTACAGCCGCAATTTGCGAAATACCCATGGCGCTCATGGTAGCGTTGTTGCGGAATATTCTTCCAAAATGTTCTTTGTCGGGAAAAATTTCATCCTGCAACGGTAAAAAAACACCGGCACTGTCTACCAGGTAAATAATCGGCAGGCGGTTTTCCATGGCTATCTCCTGCATGCGCAGGTTTTTTTTGCCGGTGATCGGAAACCATGCACCTGCTTTTACGGTTTGATCGTTGGCAACGATTACGCATTGGCGGCCACTTACATACCCAATGCCTGCCACGGTACCACCACTGGGGCATCCACCATATTCTTCATACATTTCATAACCGGCAAATGCGCCGGTTTCTATAAAAGGCTTATCGGTATCACGCAGGTATTCTATACGTTCCCTGGCTGTTAATTTGTTTTTTTCACGTTGTTTTTCGATGGCTTTTTTGCCTCCCCCCAGCGAAACGGTAGCAAAAATCTGCTGCATACGACCCAGCAACAGTTTCATGGCGTCTTCATTTTTATTTTGCGCTATATTCATTAAAGCAAATTAGTTTTTTCTTTTGTTATTAAATCAGTCAGCAACCGGCTTTCTGCCGGAAACATTTAGTTTTGATAATTATGCATACAAAAAGAAAGGCATGGCTGGTAGTAGTGGTACTGGTTATACTGGTTAAACTGTTTTCCATTTTCCCCGTTGCGGTAGAAAAATATTATTCCAATGGCTTTTACCCGGTTATCAGCCGCGCGCTTCGTTTTCTTTTCGGGTGGTTTCCATTCAGTTTGGGCGATGTATTGTATGCAGCTGCGGGTATTTACCTCCTTGTAAAACTGGTGCAGGCATTGCGGGTGATTTTTAAAAAGAAAGCAGGGAAAGATTTTTGGTGGAATGGCGTCCGCTGGCTGGGTTTTTACTGCCTGCTGGTGTATACGGTGTTTAATATTTTATGGGGATTAAACTACAACCGCCTCGGAACGGCGTGGCTGATGCAATTGCAACTGAAACCTTACACAACTGAAGAGCTGCACCAGGTGATGGAGGTTATTGTGCAGCGGCTGCACAGTACCAGCGAAAAATCATTGCAAACACGGGATAATTATCAACGCAAACCCGCGCTTTTTGGCGAAGCATACCACGATTACCAGCTGGCAAAGCCCGTGTACCCGCATCTTTCTTATTCAAATAAAAGTGTAAAAGCTTCGCTGTTCAGCTACCTGGGCGATTACATGGGATATACCGGTTATTACAATCCTTTTACCGGCGAAGCGCAGGTAAATACAACGGTTCCCGTATTTGTGCAGCCTTTTACCACCTGTCATGAAATAGGCCACCAGCTGGGATATGCCAAAGAAAACGAAGCCAATTTTGCCGGGTATCTTTCCGGTAAAATGTCGCCCGATCCCGCATTCACCTATTCCGTTTATTTTGATTTGTACAATTATGGTATCCGTGAGTTGTATGGGCGCGATAGTTTAATGGCGCTTGCATTGAATAAGCAAAAACCGTTGCAGGTAAAAAAAGATATCATTGCCCTGCAGCAATTTTATGCAGCTTATGAGAACCCTATAGAACCCTATTTCCGGAAATTATACGGGCAATATCTAAAAGCCAATGAACAACCATCGGGTATGCAGAGTTATAATGAAGTAATGGCCTTCCTGGTGGCGTATTATAAAAAATATGGAGAGCAGGCGCTGTGAGACGTCAATCGTGAGACGTGAGGCGAGAGGCGTGAGTACGTTTGCTCAGCAAACGATTGCCACCGCAGGATTCACGATTGACGCCTCAAGGCTCACGCCTCACGTCTCACGCCTCACGATTATGACCAACACAACTAAACTTGTCATTTGTATTGTGCTTACTACTGGCATCGGCCTGCTGGGAGGTATCTTTACCGCACCCGAAATACAAACATGGTTTGTGCAGTTACAAAAACCATCATGGAACCCGCCCAACTGGTTGTTTGGACTATCCTCTATATTATGATGGGTATTGCCATTTACCTGGTAGGGAAAACGAAGGCAGAAACGGATACAAAACGATGGGCTGTTATTATTTTTATTGTACAGTTTGCTTTGAATTTTTTGTGGTCATATATTTTTTTCCGGGAGCACCAGTTGGGATGGGCATTTGTGGAGATAGTAGTGTTGTGGATAGCCATCCTGTGTACCATTATCTCCTTCACCCGCATCAATATAACCGCGGCCTGGTTACTGGTGCCGTATGCCTGCTGGGTTAGCTTTGCTGCCATACTGAATTATACGATCTGGCAGTTGAACAGCTGAAGACTTGTGTTTTGTGTTATGTTTTATGTGTTGGGTGGCAGGTATTACGTCGGTTAGTCTGTGCTGAAAGTGAATATTGCAAGTTGAAAACCGGTCCCTTGCAGCATAAGGCGGGTATGATAAAAAATGCATCCATCGCAATAGATCATACATTTCCACAATACACAATTCACAACATACAACACATAACACTCAACACAATTTCCCTAAAAAACATTCTTCCACATCATACTCTCCACCGGTTTATTGGGCTGTCCGCTGTATTTGGCATCTTTTTTCTTGTTGTAAGCAATTTCTATTTCTCCTTCTACCGGAAAGTAGATCAGTTGCCCGATGGGCATGTACTTATAAATGCGTACCGGTTGTTTTACCGAAATTTCAAGGGTCCAGTTGCCGCAAAAACCCACATCGCCTTTTCCTGCCGTGGCATGAATATCAATACCCAGTCGCCCGGTAGATGATTTACCTTCCAGAAATGGTACATGTGCATGTGTTTCGGTGTATTCCTGGGTAACGCCCAGGTAAAAGACCTGTGGTTGCAGTATAAAACCTTCTTCAGGGATCTCGAAATGCTCTATCTGGTTGTGCTTTTTGGCATCCAGTATTTCATCTTTGTATTTGGCAAGCCATTTGCCTAAATGTACGTCATATGAATTACTGCCAAGACAAACCCTGTTATAAGGTTCTATCTTAATGGTGCCTTTTTCAATTTCTTCCAGTATTCTTGTATCCGACAAAATCATTATAAAGCAGTTTGATTTTTGATGAACAGAAAATAAGTCTTAAATCTGCAAGCTAAATCTTAAATCTATTCATTGGCACTGGTTTATCAACATAATATCAACGAAACAACCCGGCTGGCCGTGTGGCATATCACTGAACCCGAATCTTTTTTCCTGAAGAAAGTGCCGCTGAAAAAAGATGTATCGCATCCTCATAAGAGATTGCAGCACCTGGCAGGCCGTTATTTGTTGTCTTTTTTATTTGATGGTTTTCCACTCGAAGAAATACTGGTAGCCGATACCCGCAAACCTTTTTTGGAAAACGAACAATATCATTTTTCCATTTCCCATTGCGGCGATTTTGCAGCGGCTATTGTTAGCAGTAAGGAAAGGGTGGGGATAGATATTGAACTGGTAACGGCCAGGATTGAACGCATCAAACACAAATTCACCAGCAGCGATGAATTGTTGTTTCTGAATGATGAATACAAGGCATTTCTTCAACAGTTTGAACTGGAAGAAAAAATAGAACAGGAATTTCTGACCATGATCTGGAGCGCAAAAGAAACTATTTTTAAATGGTATGGAGATGGCCAGATGGATTTCCGGCAGCACATGCAGCTTACCGGCGCTATCAGTTTCTCTGATGATGAACTGATCTCGCTTCCTTTTTTATTTACCAAAGACGAAATGCGCTATTTTACTGTACATGCAAAAATGTTTAGCAACTTTGTACTGGCATGGTTGCATACGTAGGGAGTTATGAATTAAGAGTTAATAGTGCCTTTTGCCGGGTGGCATCTGTGATGCAGATGGACGCAGATTTTCATGATTTTTATGATAAAATAAGATGATTTTTCGCGGCTTCGGTCTGACGGTTTTGCGGGTAGTTGTTGGTGAAAACACCAACAACGGCGGCGACGGCGGCGGAATCAACTCATAACTCATAATTCATAACTAATCCAGCAGCTTGTCTTCTTCCTCATCTGTAAGTGCCAGGTTGATATTATCCTGGCCGGCAATGCCTTCAATTGAACCGTGTATATAGGCGGCATTGAGCAATACTTTTTCCAGCTGCATTTTTATGATAAAATAAGATGATTTTTCGCGGCTTCGGTCTGACGTCTCCGTCTCCGATTCGAAAAGGGGCATTTGATTTAAGTGCTAATCTGAATACGAAAGAAATAGCCGATCCGCCTGCGGGTACTTGTTGGTGAAAACACCAACAACGGCGGCGACGGCGGCGGAATCAACTCATAACTCATAACTCATAATTCATAACTCATAATTCTCAACTAATCCAGCAGCTTGTCTTCTTCCTCATCTGTAAGTGCCAGGTTGATATTATCCTGGCCGGCTATGCCTTCAATGGAACCGCGTATATAGGCGGCATTGAGCAATACTTTTTCCAGCTGCATTTTTATGATAAAATAAGATGATTTTTCGCAGCTTCGGTCTGACGGTTTTGTCTGACCAATGGAAATAAAGCATGTGGGGCATCTGCTAATTTGACTGCTAAAAAATAGCCGAATGTGGGCACTAGTTGGTGAAAACACCAATAACGGCGGCGACGGCGGCGGAATCAACTCATAACTCATAACTCATAATTCATAACTCATAATTCATAACTAATCCAGCAGCTTGTCTTCTTCCTCATCTGTAAGTGCCAGGTTGATATTATCCTGGCCGGCAATGCCTTCAATTGAACCGCGTATATAGGCGGCATTGAGCAATACTTTTTCCAGCTGCTTCTCGCGGGCTTTCCAGAGTTTTTCCATGGCATCGCGTTCGCGCTGTATAGAAATTTTCATACTCATAAAACCTTCCCGCACGGCTTTCCATTGTTCGGCAAATTCATTGCCGGTCAGGTAATCGTAGAGCAGGTGCATCTTATCGCCGCGGTTCTGTTGGCTTTTAGCTGCGCCATACACCCGGATGATGCTATCGCGCAGCAGTGCAATCATGGCGCGTGCTTCGGTAAACTGACAAATCCAGACGCCGTTTTTTTCGCCAAAGCCATCCATGTCTTTGGGCATGGCCTGTGTTACAATAACGGCTATGTCTGCGCCGGTACTCCGCATATCGGCCTTTAATTTTTCTATCCAGTCTGCAGCAAAATTGGTGGTACGCTTGCTTTCATAGATGATTTTACCGCATTCCTGTCCAAAATTGTTGCGGACGGTCTGTATGCAATCCGCGCCGCGCACACCCTTGCCAACTTCAGTTACCAGGTCAAATGGAAAAGCCGCCTGCAGCATGGCTTCCAGCGCCAGTTCCTGCACTTCGCCCTGCAACTGCATAGAGCCCTGCTCGGCTTTGCGCCGCATTTCCTCTGCCAGCTTTTTTTGATCATCCAGCTGTTTTTCCAGTTCTCTTAAACGAAGCTGGTAATCGTTGTCTTTGGCAGCGCTTTTCTGCTCTTCCAGTTTGCGCAGTTCTTCCGACAATTTGCTGCGTTCTTCCTGCAATTTTTTGTGGACCGCAATTTCCAGCTCGGCTTCCCTGTTTTTCAATGCCTGCTCTTTTTGCAGGAATTCCAGCTCTTTTTGTCGCGATAGTTTTAATTTTTCTTCATTGTCGCGGTTGTTTTGCTCCAGTAACTGCAGCTTGTTCTCAAAATCGGTAACAATGGATTTGCGGAGACTCGTTTCCAGCGACTGCTGCAGTTGTATTTTCTCCTGTTGCAGCTTATATGAGAACTCTTCTTCCTTTTTAGCGGACAATCCGGCAAATTCGGCTTCCCGCTTTGCCAGTTCGGTATCTTTTTTTTCTTTATAGGCCTGCATTTCGGCACGCAACGCCTTTTTATATTCTTCAGAAACCGCCTCTTCCATCGGGAACTGGTGGCCACATTTCGGGCATTTTATAGCTGTAGGCATTTACCACTTTATTTTAGTGCAAGTTTACGAAAACAGGGCCTGACCAGGCATATTTTGTGGCTCAGGGCCATCGTTGTCCCATTAAACCCGTAATAAGTTGAAAAACAATATATTATAATAATAGAAGATACCATGTAAAAGTTGATGTTTAAGGCAAAGCGATAAATAGTTCACCAGGGGACTGTTTATATGAAGTTTACAGGCAAATTTTTGCCATCAACTTTGTTCATAAAAAATTAATAACTGATATTTGATAAATCAACTAGCATGAGAATCTTCTTTCCCGGTTGACATTTACCGATTTGCTGTTTCCGACCCCTTTAAAACATTGCTAAACCTTATACAACAAAATATTTTAATACAGAATTAGTCGTTTTTTAGATAAGCGGTTACCTGTAACAGGCATAAAGTCTATATTTTTGACTAAAAATCAATTATGTTCAAAAATACAAGTATTTTTGCCGGTCACTTACATTAATATAAATCAGATTCTTTTACACAGAAAAGAAATTGCACAATGCAAAAAAACTTACAGCACAAGATAGCGAGGTACAAAGATGTAGAGCAAGTAAAAGCAAAAAATTTATATCCTTATTTCAGGGTGATAGAATCGGGTCAGGATACTGAAGTAAGAATGAACAATGGTAAGCGTATGCTGATGTTTGGCTCCAATTCCTACCTGGGCCTTACCAGCCATCCCGCCATCAAAGAAGCTGCAAAAAAAGCAATTGATAAATATGGTTCAGGTTGTGCAGGTTCGCGCTTTCTGAACGGCACACTGGATATACATATTGAGCTGGAAGAAAGGCTGGCAAAATTTACCGGCAAGGAAGCTGCCGTTACCTTCAGCACAGGCTTCCAGGTAAACCTGGGCGTGCTTTCCTGCATTGTAGGCCGCAATGATTTTTTATTACTGGACGAGTATGATCACGCTTCCATTATAGACGGCAGCAGGCTCTCTTTTGCCAAAGTGATAAAATACCGTCACAACAATATGGCAGACCTGGAGCAGAAGCTTTCCAACCTGCCGGAAACATCGGTTAAACTGATTGCAGTAGATGGTATTTTCAGCATGGAAGGTGATATTGTAAACCTGCCGCAGATTGTGGAGCTTTCTGAAAAATATGGTGCCAATATTATGGTAGACGATGCCCACAGCCTGGGTGTTATCGGTGAAAAAGGCGCCGGCGCCGCATCCCATTTCGGCCTTACAGACAGCGTGGACCTGATAATGGGCACATTCAGCAAATCACTGGCATCTTTGGGAGGATTTATTTCCGGCGATGCCGCCACTATTGACTATCTTAAACACAATGCCAGGGCGCTCATATTCAGCGCCAGTATAACGCCGGCCTCTGCTGCCAGCGCACTGGCCGCTCTGAACATCATAGAGCATGAGCCCCATCACATGACCAATCTCTGGAACAATACCAGGTATGCAAAAAAATTATTAGAAGAAAATGGCTTTGACCTCGGTGCCACCGAAAGCCCCATCCTTCCCATCTATATCAGGGACAATGCAAAAACATTCATGCTAACCAAACAACTGGAGCAAAACGGTGTTTTTGTAAATCCTGTCGTTTCACCCGCTGTTCCATCCGATGCATCGCTGATTCGTTTCTCACTAATGGCTACACATACATTCGGCCAGATAGAAGAAGCAGTGGATAAACTGGTAAATGCGGCACAGATTGCCGGTGTTGAACTTATTAAGCAGAATGCATGAAAAAAATTGAAGCGGTAAACTCACCGTCAATGCTGGCTGCTTTTATTGACTTTGGGCATGAACTGTACAAGGATAATAAAAATTACGTACCTGAATTATTTATAGCGCAGCGTGATCTGCTGACACCCGGTAAACACCCCTTTCATGATCACTCTTCCGTGCAATTGTTCCTTGCTTTCGATGGAAATAAAATTACAGGAAGGATTGCCGCCATATTAAACAACAACCACAATAATTTCAACAAAGCCAATGATGGCTTTTTTGGTTTTTTTGATAGCATCAATGATGATGAAACCGCTTCATTGTTATTTGGTGCGGCGGAAAAATGGTTAAAGGAAAAAGGGGTGTCCAGTATGATTGGACCGGTAAATTTATCAACCAATGAAACCTGCGCCCTGCTGGTAGAAGGCTTTGATTCGCCGCCGGCGGCCATGATGACCTATAACGAGCCCTGGGTGCGCGGTTTGCTGGAACGCGGGGGATTTCAAAAAAAGATGGACCTTATCGCCTATCATTTTGTAGTGGCAGAACGCGATGAAAGAAGGTTGAAAACGGTAGACCAGATAAAAGAAAGGCTGGAGCGGCGCGGCATCGTTTTCCGGCCCATCAATTTAAAAAAATTCAAGGAAGAGACCGACCAGATAAGAGAGATATACAATTCTGCGTGGGACAAAAACCTGGGTTTTGTACCCATGACGGAAAATGAGTTCAAATACCTGGCAAAAGATCTGAAAATGATCCTCGACAAAGATTTTTGCACGGTAGCCGAACATAATGGCAAGATGGTTGGTTTTAGCCTGGCAATACCAGACATCAACGAGATACTGATAAAAATAAAAAAAGGAAGGCTTTTCCCAACAGGTATATTCAGGCTTTTATTTCAGCGGAAAAGCATCAAGAGAATACGCATCATTACACTGGGTGTAATAGAAGGATACCGTAAGATGGGTATTGAAACCGTGTTCTATGCCGATATCATCAAACAGGTGCAAAGAAAAGGCATTACCACAGCAGAAGCATCCTGGGTGCTGGAAGACAATTACCTGATGAATAAAGCTATCCAGGACATCAACGGAAAGCCTTATAAGAAATACAGGATTTTTGAAAAGCATATATGAAAAAGAAATTGCTGATTACCGGGGCGAGTGGATTTTTAGGTTACCATTTGATAGAAGCAGCTCTTTTACTGAATTATGAAGTTTTTGCAGGTGTACGCAAATCCAGCAATACAACCCACCTTGATAAAAACAAGGTAACCGTTGTAGAAATGGACATGAGCGATACCGGCAGTTTACAAAAATTACTGGAACAACACGGCATCGGTTATATTATTCATGCAGCCGCGCTTACAAGAGCCAAAACGGAATCGCTGTATAATTTTTCAAATGCAGCATTAACCCGTAACCTGGCATTGGCAGCCTCCGGTGCAGGCATAGAAAAATTTGTTTTTATCAGCAGCCTGGCTTCACTGGGTCCTTCTGCAGACGGTGAACCGGTAAAGGAAGAAGCTAACCCCCACCCACTGACATGGTATGGCAAGAGTAAATTGCTTGCAGAAAATTACCTGAGAGAAATAAAAAATCTTCCATTCATTGTATTGCGGCCCACCGCTGTATACGGACCGCGCGAAAAAGATTTACTGTTATTAATTAAATCCGTACTAAGGGGTATTGAAGTATATATAGGAAAAGGCGGGCAAAAATTAAGTTTTGTTTATGTTAAAGATGTGGCAACCATAGCGGTGAAATGTCTTGAAAGCAAAATTAATGGTGAATTTTACAACCTCAGTGATGGAAAGGTATATGATCAGTATGCTTTTGCCGACGCTGCAAAAAAAGCCACCGGCAAAAAAACAATCCGGTTGCACCTGCCTTTGTCGCTCATAAAAAATGTTGCCATTGGCATGGATAAATTATACAGCAGGAGCAGTAAAACGCCTGTGTTGAATGAAGACAAAATAAAAGAGCTTACTGCAACAGACTGGTCTTGCAGCATAGAAAAAATACAGCACCACCAGGGTTTTATACCGGCCTATGACCTGGAAAGCGGAATGGCAGAAACAATAGCATGGTACAGAAGCAATAAATGGATATAAATTATTTTATCACAAAAAAATAATAGTATGGAAAAAATGATTCGGCCGGCAACAGGCAAACTGGGTGTGCTGATACCTGGTTTAGGCGCAGTGGCTACCACTTTTATAGCCGGGGTGGAAGCAGTAAAAAAAGGATTGGCAAAACCAGTGGGTTCATTAACGCAAATGGGCAGTATCCGTTTGGGTAAAAGAACCGAACATCGTTTCCCGAAAGTAAAAGAATTTGTGCCGCTGGCAGATTTGAATGATATCGTTTTTGGCGGTTGGGATGTTTATGAAGACAATGTATTTGAAGCGGCCAGTAAGGCAAAAGTACTGGAACCAATGCTGTTGCACGCCGTTCGCCCCGAACTGGAAGCCATCAAACCAATGAAAGCGGTATTTGATAAGAGCTATATAAAAAACCTGAATGGCACGCATGTAAAAACTGCGGCTACCAAATGGGAGCTGGCAGAAGCACTGACGGCAGATATGGAGAATTTTAAAGACCTGCACAACCTCGACAGGATTGTGATCGTATGGTGTGGGTCTACCGAAAAATACATTGAAGCGGGAGAAGTGCACCAAAGCATTGAATTGTTTGAAGAAGGATTGAAAAACAACGATCCGGCCATTGCTCCCAGCATGATATACGCTTATGCCGCCATTAAACTGGGTATACCATTTATGAACGGTGCACCCAATTTAACCTGCGATATACCTGCGCTCACAGAGCTGGCAAAAACAACCAGTACGCCCATAGGTGGTAAAGATTTTAAAACCGGCCAGACACTAATGAAAACAATACTGGCGCCCGGTTTACAGGCCCGCTCTTTGGGTATCAATGGTTGGTTTTCTACCAATATACTGGGTAACAGGGACGGTTATGTGCTGGATGAACCCGATAATTTTAAAACGAAAGAAGTCTCTAAACTGGGTGTGCTGGAAGATATTCTTCGCCCCGATGATAACCCCGATCTCTATGGAGATGTTTACCATAAAATAAGGATCAATTATTATCCTCCGCATGGAGATAATAAAGAGAGCTGGGATAATATTGACATTTTTGGCTGGCTTGGCTACAAGATGCAGATAAAGATCAATTTTTTGTGCCGCGATTCAATACTGGCGGCGCCGGTAGTGCTCGATCTTGCACTGTTTGCAGATTTTGCCAAACGCGCCGGCCTGGTGGGCATACAGGAATGGCTGGGCTTTTATTTTAAATCGCCCCAAACCCTTCCGGGTCTGCGTACAGAACACGATATATTTAAACAGCTTATAAAACTGGAAAATACACTGCGATACCTCATGGGTGAAGATCTGATTACCCACCTTGGACTGGATTATTACGAGGAAGAACTCGCTACAGTATGATTTTCAGTAAAATGATTGCTACCTGTGGCGGCATAGGAAATGTAAAGGGTGGGGGCACCATTGCTGCAATAGTATATACAATATTGTGGCTGCTCATTCGTCCTTCAATTATTAATATGCCGGTACAGGTAATTCTTTTTATAGTACTGGTAATAGCCGGCGTATTGGTTTCCAACAGGCTGGAAGCGGTTTGGGGTAAAGACAGCAATAAAATTGTAATTGATGAAGTTGCCGGAATGTGCTGTACGTTGTTGTTTGTACCAATACAATGGCAGTATGCGTTGATTGGACTTGCCGCATTCCGCTTTTTTGATATCGTAAAGCCGCTTTTTATTGCATCGGCAGAGAAATTGCCCGGTGGATGGGGTGTCATGGCAGACGATGTTGCGGCAGGTATATGTGCCAATTTGCTGGTTCAGCTGGTAGTGGTTACAAATTTGATATAGGTATGGTTACTTTTTTGAAAGCCCAGGCAGCGGCTGTTACAGGTTCTGCCGTGGATTTTTTGGTGTTTTGGGTGATGGCTCATCTAATCGGTAACACACCGGATAAGCTTTCAATTGCCACTGCTATAGGTGCATTTTGTGGGGGGCTCGTTAATTTTTTGATTGTGCGGAAATGGGTTTTTAGCGAGGGCCAGAAAGGAGCACATGTACAGGCAGGCAGGTATATTCTTGTATGGGCAGGGAGTATTTTGTTGAACGCGCGGGGCGTCTATCTTGTCACTACATATTTTGCAACGATTAATTTTCTGGTAGCAAGGATATTGGTAAGCATATTGGTAGGAGTTACATATAATTATATTCTGCAAAAGAGATTTGTTTTTAAATAGAAATAGAAATGTTAGCGAAAAATGGAAATAGAATAAAAGGATGGGCATTATTGATTATCATGCTGGCAATATTTAATATAACACAGGCACAGGGAATTACTGTTACCGGTGTTGTAAAAGATTCTTCATCAGGCTTACCTGTTTCAAATGTGAGTGTATATTTTAAGAACGCCCGCGGAGTAAGAACCGACTCTGCCGGGGCTTATTATCTGCAATCCGAACAGGCGGTTACTTACATTGAATTCTCTATTGTAGGCTACAAAAAATTGCGCATTCCCATAAAACAGGATACAGGCTTACTGGCCATCAGCGTAAGCCTGCGCCCGTTGTACAATGAATTGAGCAATGTAACCGTAACAAAGAAAAGCAAGGCCAAGTACAGCAATAAAAACAACCCTTCCGTTGATCTTATCAGGAAAGTAATTGATCATAAATCCGAAAACAGGCTGGAAGGATACAATTCCGCCTCGTACGAAAAGTATGAAAAATTACAGGTATCGCTCAGCGGACTTTCGGAGAAACTAAAGAAAAACAGGTTCACCAAAAAATTTGGTTTTGTATTCGACAATGGCGATACCATGAAGCTGGAAGGTAAATCAGTCTCACCCGTTTACCTGGAAGAAACCATTTCAAAAAATTATTACCAGAAAAAACCCGAAAGGAATAAGACAGTCATCATTGCCCAGAAAAAAGTTGACTTTGGCGAATTCATAGATAGCAAAGGGGTGAGTACCTATCTCAACCGTTTATACGAAGACGTAGATATCTATAACAATAACCTGTCGTTGCTGACCAACCAGTTTTTAAGTCCGCTGGCAGATATGGGCCCTACTTTCTACATGTATTTTATAAAAGATACCGTGGAAGTAAATGGCGAAAAACTCATCCGTCTTTATTTTTCTCCCCGCAATCCCAACGACCTTTTATTGCGCGGAACGCTTTTTATAACGCTCGATGGAAAATATGCCATCCAGAAACTGAATATACTGGTAAGTAAATATGCCAATATCAATTTTGTGCGTGAACTTAAGATAGCGCAGGATTTTGAAAAAGGTTCCAATGATCGTTACCATGTTTCCAAGAGCGATATCATCGCAGATTTTGGCCTTTCCAAAAGTGGCGGCGGGTTTGTTGGTGAAAGAAGTGTTTCTTACAAACAATTCCAGACAGATATTGCCATTCCGGATTCGGTTTTTGCAGGTCCGCGACTGGAAGTGGCTGCAGATGCATTAACCAGGAGTGAAGACTACTGGGGTTCCGGAAGACATGATTCGCTCACACGGTCCGAGTCGAAAGTATATGCCAATATAGACAGCCTCAAAAGAATGCCTTCCTTTAAAAGAACACTGGATATAGCCACGCTTTTCCTGGCGGGGTATAAATCTGCCGGCCCGGCAGAAATTGGACCGGTAAGTACTTTCTACAGTTTTAATCCGGTAGAAGGTTTCCGGCTGCGTTTCGGTGGCAGAACCACTCCCAAGCTCAGCAACCGTTTTTATACGGAGGCGTATGCTGCTTATGGATTCAAAGATGAAAAATGGAAATATTTTCTGAGCGCTACCTATTCCCTCAATAATAAAACCATCTACGCATTCCCGTTACATTATGTCCGGGCATCGTTTCAGCGCGATACAAAAATTCCCGGCCAGGAATTGCAGTTTGTACAGGAAGATAATTTCCTGTTGTCGTTCAAACGCGGCGATAATAATAAATGGCTGTACAATGATATCTTCCGGATGGACTATGTACGGGAATTTAATAGCCATTTTTCCTATACTATATCTGCCAAATACTGGAAGCAGGCGCCGGCAGGAAAAGAGTTTGTATACACCAAGCAGGACAATGGGTCACCATTTAATATTCCGGATATTACCACCGGCGAGGCATCGCTGGAACTGCGATGGGCGCCGAGTGAACAGTTTTACCAGGGAAAGCTTTACCGTATTCCCATCATCAATAAATACCCCATCTTCCGGTTGCGTTACATTGCCGGTATAAAAGGGTTGTTTGGGGGCGAATACAATTACCAGAGCCTGAACCTCAATATTGCCAAACGGTTTTATTTATCGCAACTCGGCTATACAGATATCTCGCTGGAAGGCGGATACCTGTTTGGTAAAGTACCTTTTCCTTTGCTATCGATACACCGCGCCAACCAGACATATACCTACCAGCTTAATTCATATAACCTCATGAACTTCCTGGAGTTTGTGAGCGACCGGTATACGTCTGTAAATATTGACCACTATTTCAATGGATTTATTTTCAATAAGATTCCGCTGATAAAAAAATTAAAGTGGCGCGAAGTCATTACGGGTAAATTCCTGATGGGCGGTATTCGGGATGAAAACAACCCCGACAGAACGCCCGACCAGCTCAAATTTCCGGTTACCGACGGGGTAACCTCTACCTTTAGCCTCTCAGGACCGTATATTGAGGTGAGCGCTGGTATCGCCAATATCTTTAAGCTGTTAAGGGTAGATGTGGTAAAAAGGCTGAGTTACCTCGACCATCCCAATGTACCGCAGTGGGGTATCCGGGGAAGAATTAAATTTGATTTTTAATTTCGCTGCTATGAGCTTACGGGATACGCTTCAACAAATTATTTACAAGGTCATCAACCCTTTTGTAAGGGTGCTTATAAAGATGGGCCTTACCCCCAACGGAGTGACTACCATCGGGCTTATCCTTAATATCGGGGTGGCCATCATTTTCATTTCCGGAGCAGAAAAAACCAACCGTGGCGATCTTTCTTATGTTGGCTGGGCCGGTGCGCTGATACTGTTTGCCGGACTTTTTGATATGCTGGACGGGCAGGTAGCCCGCCTGGGAAATATGGCTTCTTCATTTGGCGCTATGTATGATTCTGTGCTGGACCGCTACAGCGAAATGATCATGTTCCTCGGTATTTGTTATTACCTGGTGGCCCATCACTATTTTTTGAGTTCGCTTTTTGCGTTTATCGCCCTTATCGGTTCTATGATGGTGAGCTATACAAGAGCCCGGGCAGAGGGACTGGGCGTACCTTTGAAAGGAGGCCTCATGCAAAGGCCCGAACGGGTGGTAATGGTTGGCCTCACCGCCATGCTCTGCGGAATTGCATCCGATTTTATTGGAGGTAACTATAAACTGTACATAAAGGGTATTCCCTTTCATATTTTTGAGACCATGTCCATTTTCACCATTCCGCTCAGTATTATGGCTGTTTTAACCAATATCACCGCTATCAGGCGGTTGCGGGATGCCAAAAAAGCACTGGATGAAAAGGATAAGAAGGAAAGAATGCGCACCGCTACTCCGGCCGCCGCAGCCATTGTGCTGGTCCTGGCAAGTGTGCTCACGGGTTTCAGACCGGTAGAAGCACAACAACGGGTAGCATATACCGGCGATAAAACGTTGATGGACACCTTTCCGGTGCCCCCTGTTAATAATAACCAGTTGTTTTATCTGCAGCGGACTTCCAACAAAAATACCATTGTATACGACCTGAACATAAAGAATGGAACGCTGGATAAAGACGAACCGGTGCATGTTTACTGGATAAGATATTCAGATCAGGGACAGCGGCAGGAACTTTCTTATATACAACGTACTTTTGCGTACGGAATAAAAGCAACAGCGCTGGCAAATAACGGTGGATATGTGATGCATTTTGTGTCGTATAAAAAGTACCCGCTCTACCTGGTTAAATCGGCAGTTGACAATAAATACCGTGTATACACTACTGTAAATTCAAAAACAGTGGTATTGAACAGGATATTTATAAAAATAAACGGTGGTTCTTTCTGGTCGCCAAAAGTGGAATATGTTGAAATCAAAGGGGTAGACCCTTCCAATGGCAAAGAAATTACCGACCGCTTAAAAATATAATCAGTATGCCTAAAAATTATATTTCGAATGATTCTTCCTCCACGCGGATGTTCAGGAACGGTTTTATGGAAAGCCTTTCCAAAGTACATTACTCGGTTCCGCTTTTTATCTATGTTCCGGTAATAGCTGTTTTTGTATATCGTTCTTTTGCAGTATTGCACAATACCGCGGGATGGTTTTTTGTGTATTTGGCAGCGGGTATTTTTATATGGACCATTGCCGAATACTTGCTGCACCGGTATATTTTTCATTTTTTACCGAAGTCAAAATGGGGGTTGCGCCTGCATTTTATATTTCATGGCGTTCACCATGATTACCCGCGCGATGCAAAGCGCCTGGTAATGCCGCCTTCTGCCAGTATACCATTGGCCCTGCTATTTTATTTCCTGTTCTGGTGGTTATTGCCGGCAAGGATGATGGATTCTTTTTTTGCAGGATTCTTAATCGGCTACCTGATTTATGATATGACGCATTACGCCATTCATCATGGTAATTTCAAAAGCAGGATCATGAAAAGCATCAAACAGCACCATATGCTGCACCACTATTCCGATTCTACCAAGGGATATGGCGTAAGTTCTTCTATCTGGGACCTCTTTTTTCAGTCAGGTTTTAAAAATAAAAAGTAACAGGCCATTAATGCCACCCAGACTATTTACCGCAAGACTGATCATAACCATGGCCGCTATTTCGGCGGCATATATGCTGGTATCCTGGTTGCTGATAGGTTACAGGCCGGAGCAATTGTTCCTGGTAATATTGTGTAACGTATTGTTTTTTGCTTCGGTGGCTACCCGAAATTTTGTAATGGCATTTTCTGTTTTCATTGTATACTGGATCATCTTCGACTACATGAAGGCCTTCCCCAATTACAGGTACCGGCCGGTGCATATTGAAAGCATTTACAATGCAGAGAAAAGTGTTTTTGGTATTACAACAGCCAGCGGAAATAAGATTACGCCCAATGAATACTGGCAATTGCACCGGTATACCGGGCTGGATATCATTGCAGGCATATTTTATCTCTGCTGGATACCCGTTCCGCTCATGTTTGGTATCTATCTCTATTTTAAAAAACGACGTCAATTTTTTTATTTTGCTTTCACCTTCCTTCTGGTAAACCTGCTGGGGTTTGTGGTGTATTATTCTTACCCGGCGGCACCGCCCTGGTATGTAAGCAATTATGGATTTGATTTTAATCCCAATACGCCGGGCAATACGGCCGGCCTGGCACGGTTTGATGCATTGGTACATGCGGGCATTTTTCAATCTTTGTACAGCAAGGGGTCTAATGTATTTGCGGCCATGCCATCATTGCATTCTTCATACCCGGTGATCGTATTTTATTACGCGGTAAAAAATAAGGTGGGGTATATGAATATTATTTTTGCAACCGTGATGTGCGGTATCTGGTTTGCGGCGGTATATACAAACCATCATTATATACTGGATGTTATTGCGGGTATTGTTTGTGCGATTGCGGGGATTGCGCTTTTCAATGTTATCCGTCAAAAATTCTTCCCGGAAAAGGAAACGCTGACAACCGTGGCAGTGGTTAATTAAATGAAACCATTTCTTCCAGTGCTACTTTCTGGCAGCCGATGCCATCAACCATTACATTTACAATAAACTCGGCTCTTTTATTCAGGCTGGTATATTGGATGTCTACATTCAGCGGCATTTCAAGTCCTTTAAATGAACTTACAATCAGGTAGGAGAGAGATTCAATATATTCTTTGTCCATCTTTTTGAACTCTGCTTTTTTGATGCCTTCTGTGATGATGTCTTTTACAAGGGCCACCTGCAGGGTATCATACTTCTTTTTGATGGTCTCCATTTTTCCGGCAAAATCTATCAGGTCTTTTTTCAGCACTTCGTTAAGGTTGCAGAGTTCGCTGATTTTTTTTAAACGGGTTCTGCAGTATGCTATCAATTTTTCTTTGGCGCCATAAGCGGCATTTATTTCAAGGCTTACCTGTTTAAAAAATTCTGTCATTTCCTGGTGCACTACGGCTTCAAAAATTTCATCCTTACTGGCGAAATAATAGTACAGAGCGCCCTTGCATTTGCCGATGCGTGAGGCGATATCATCCATGGTGGTTTTCTTAAGACCCTGTTTTTCAAACAACGCCCTGGCAGCAGAAAGAATATCTGTCAATACATTTTCATCTTTGTTAAGGTGCTCGCTCATGACTTGTAATAAAATGCTGGCTATTAAATGCCCTGTAAAGTTACGCAAGTATGTATAAATAACTGTATAAGAAAAAAATCCGGACCCGGCAGCGCGTTATGGTTTTGTTAAGTAAGGGCTAAAACAAAACAAGGCAGCCTTTTGCCGGCTGCCTTGTAATATGTGCGGAAGAGGAGATTCGAACTCCCACAGTCTTTCGACCGCTACCACCTCAAAGTAGTGCGTCTACCAATTTCGCCACCTCCGCAGCGGGCTGCAAATCTAGGGAAAAAGTTGATTGGTTGATTGGTTGATCGGTTGATTCGTTGATTGGTTGATCAGTTGATTCGTAATACCCGACAGTGCCTTTAATTAGTTGATTGGTGATCGGTTGATCAGTTGATTGGTAAGATATGATAGTGCCTTTAATTAGTTGATTGGTGATCGGTTGATCAGTTGATTGGTAATCGGTTGATCGGTTGATTGGTAAGACATGATAATGCCTTTAATTAGTTGATTGGTGATTGGTTGATCAGTTGATTGGTAAGACATGATAGTGCCTTGAAATATAACGAAATATGCCTGAAATTTGCCCTGGCTACCTACCTATCAACCAATCAACCGGCTTTTACTAATCAACTGGCTCCTACCAATCAACTAATCAACTGATCAACCGGCCCTCAACCAATCAACCGGCTCTCAGTAACACGATTCGGAAAGTAGTGCCTTTGCCGGGTTCTGATTGCTTTACAAAGAGTTTTCCATTGTGAAACTGTTCCACTATGCGTTTCGACAGGCTGAGACCCAATCCCCAACCTCTTTTTTTGGTGGTAAATCCGGGTTTAAAAACCCGGGTGATATTGGCGGCAGTGATGCCTTTGCCGGTATCTGTAACGTCTATGTATATGTCTTTTAGATTTTCTTTAAGGTCGATGGTAATAGCGCCTTTCCCATCCATGGCATCGAGTGCATTTTTTAAAAGATTTTCGATGACCCAGTCGAACAGCGGAGGCGATATCGATGCAATGATTACTTCTTTTGCATCGTGGTTAAAAGAAAACTGCACTTTACCGGTGGCGCGTTTGCGTATATATTCCACCATTTTATCAATTTCTGCCACAATATTGTTGGGTTCCAGCTGTGGTTTGCTGCCTATTTTCCCGAAACGGTCCGATACCAGTTTGAGCCGGTCAACATCTTTTTTCAATTCGAGGGTAATGGCATCATTGGAGTGGTTTTCTTTCAGCATTTCCACCCAGCCTTCCAGCGAGGAGATGGGCGTACCCAGCTGGTGAGCTGTTTCTTTGGCCATGCCTGCCCAGACCTGGTTCTGGGTAGATTTATTGCGGGTGGTAATTGTTATTATGGTGATGATGATAAACAGTGCTACAATAAATAGCTGTATCAACGGAAAATATTGCACTTCGTTCAACAATTGCGTATGGCCGTAGTAATAATAATCGCGTGCGGAAGAATCGAGGGGGTTTATCCATTCAATGGGGGTGTTCTGGGCGCTGAATTGTTTCAGTTGCGCTTGAATATACCCGGTGTCTGCCGCTGCTTTGGAAGAATCGAGGTTGGCCCAGGTTACAACATTCCCTTTTTCATTGGTAACTATAATGGGAATGGTTTTATTTTCCGGGATGATTAAAGAAACCAGTTTGGTGCTGATGCCGGTGCTGTCGTTGACCAGCAGTCTTTCTGCTTCCACCCATTGCGCAACCCGCAACCTTTCTTCTTTGATGATTTTTTTTGCCAGGTATTGCGAGTAGAATACAGAACTGCTTACAATAACAATGGCTACCAGCGCCAGACCGGTGCGCCAGTTAAAAAAGGATGCTATCATGTACCGAAAATAAGCTTTTAGCTTTTAGCTTTTAGCTGTTAGCTGTGAGCCGCTACCGCCGTTGTTGGTGTTATCACCAACAACTACTGGCAAATGTCTCTGTTAGCAACTGCACATCATCATTTTCTACAACAATATCAATGAATACAAATTCTCCCCTTTAGGGGGTCAGGGGGTTACCGGCAAACGTCTCCGTTAGCAAATGAACACCATTCTAGCTAACAAACACTATTAATGAAAACACTATCTCCCCTTTAGGGGGTTAGGGGGTTTACAAATCTCCCCTTTAGGGGGTCAGGGGGTTTCCCTATTTTTGGCGCAATTAAATCCATCATTTGACACCGCGCACCGCCATAGTCATTCTTAACTGGAACGGTATAAAATATCTCCGGCGGTTTCTTCCGTCGGTGCTGGCAACACGGTACACCAATTACGAAGTGATTGTGGCCGACAATGGTTCCACCGATGAATCGCTGGAATACTTGCATCAATACCACCCCGAAGTGCGCATTATTGCCCTGCCCTCCAACGGGGGCTTTTCAAAAGGATACAACGATGCGCTTAAACAGGTGCAGGCCGATTACTACGTATTGCTCAATTCTGATGTGGAAGTGGAACCCGGCTGGTTATCGCCTGTAATTGACCTGATGGAATCCGACGCCGGCATTGGCGCCTGTCAGCCCAAAATACTGACGGAGCGCCACCGCAACCTGTTTGAATATGCCGGCGCCGCCGGGGGCTGGATAGATTATCTCGGTTATCCTTTTGCGCGGGGCCGGATCTTTGATGTGTGCGAGGAAGACCATGGCCAGTATGATGAGGTGGTGCCAGTCTTCTGGGCCAGTGGGGCGGCCATGTTTGTACGGGCAACTGTTTATCATGCCTGTGGCGGCCTCGACGAATACTTTTTTGCACATATGGAAGAGATTGATTTGTGCTGGCGGATGCAGCTGGCGGGCTACCGGATAATGGTCTGTCCGCAATCGGTGGTATACCATGTGGGCGGTGGAACGCTGCCAAAAGGCAATGCGCGCAAGGTTTACCTCAATTTTCGCAATAACCTGATCATGCTCTGTAAAAACCTGCCCCTGGGACAATTGCTGTGGAAACTGCCGGCGCGCTGGATGCTGGATATCGCTACGGCAGCTAAGGCGCTGCTGTCGGGCGACAGGGTCTATTGCCGGGCAGTACTAAAGGCTCATTTTGGTTTGATTCGATGGGCCTTATTTGAGCGTAAAAAGAGCGTGTGGCCAGTCAGCAGGAAGGGTAGTGTAAATGGCTGGTTAAACAGAAGCGTGGTGTGGTTGCATTTTGCAAAGGGCAAAAGAAAATTTTCGGAAATTGTGGATGATAAACCTGTGAAATATAAACGTTAACCGCTATTTTTGCCGGGTAATAATAATGAATATGGAAGCTTTAGAGCCAATAGAATATAAAGATCCCAAAGAAAAAGATTTTGCGTACAGCTGGGTAAACTCTTCAGTATTTCTTTTTTACCTGCAGGTATTTTGTGTTGTTGCTTTTTTAGTAGGCGGTAGTTTTGGCTTATGGTCGCACCGGTACAAGGGCCGTCCGGAGGTGAGTGTACCCGGCAATACTTTGTACACTCCGCAGTACAAATAACTATAAAAAATATTTTTCTGTATGGCTGCAATCCTTATTTTTGCAGTCCTAAAAAACAGCTCTTTTAGAACAAGCGAAAGTAGCTCATTTGGTAGAGCACGACCTTGCCAAGGTCGGGGTGGCCGGTTCGAGCCCGGTCTTTCGCTCACAAATCCAAACCGCGGTTTGGATTTTTTTTGCGCCCAACTTTTTTGAAATTGGGCTGTGTCACCCGGGTGGTGGAATTGGTAGACACGCAGGACTTAAAATCCTGTTCGCAGCAATGCGAGTGTGGGTTCAACTCCCATCCTGGGTACTGATTATCAATCAATTATGAAAGGCTTCCAATCGGGAGCCTTTCTCATTTTTTAAAATTGCAAACAAATTGCAAACAAGATTAACCTACCCTAACGCTAATTAATTCCTGATGATTTTTTTCCGGGAAGTAAAAGAACTTATCCTTCTATAAGTACAACTTTAAAATTACTTTTTCTCTTTCGATATTATAACAAAAATACCTGGTTATTGTCCGGCGGGTATTCCATAAGTTAGAAATCTTATGCAGTTATGCTTCTGTGAGTCTTCGACGCGGCTTATATGAGGCCAACCTTTGTGCTTTTATATGCTCCATAACCTCCGAAAGGATAAAATAAACCCTAACTCGCTGCTTATGAAATGGCAAACCTCTTTTCATCCAATTGGTAAGAGTCGCCAAGGATACATGTAAAAGGTTGGCTACTTCTTTACGCGATAACAGCATTGTCTGATTATCAGAATTGGGTGTGGCTGTTTTATAATATTCTTCGGGGCATTCTTTCATTGCTTCTTTAACCCATTTACGGAAGTCATTTTCTCCTGGAATAAATAATGGATAAAGTAATAAAGTCTGCGAACAGCATTAAAAATGCGCTCCTTTATAATGAAAATAAATTGAAGCAGGACGTTGCAAAATTGATTCACTCAATGGGCTTTGCAAAGGATACAGAACAGGTGGGTTTTACCGATAAAATGTTTATTCAGCATTTAAAGAAGTGTATATATGTAATGATTACCATGTATAAAAATCACCAAAGTTATATAATAGAAGTTTTTGTTTGCAACTGTCACTACTTTGCCCTTGTTAAAAAAATAATGCCATATAAGGGCATCCGGAATTTTATCTGGGGCTGTAAAGCTTAATCTTTAAACAATAAGTTATAGAATAATAGCATAAAAAAATGAATATGAAATATCTAACGATTGCTTTAGCGACTATTTTAGCAAGCGGTATTTGTTTTTCGCAAACAACACAACCTGCCATAATTGAAGATTTTAAACCTTCTGTACTGAATCAGCCCGGACAAGAATATCCCCAGGTAAACTCGCAGGGCTATGCAAGATTCCGGATAATTGCACCAGCGGCAGACAGTGTAAGGGTAAGCCTGGGCCTGGGTGGCAGGGGCGGTACCAAGCTGGCTAAAGCAGCAGACACCTCATGGATGGGTACAACGGAAGGGCCATTGGATGAAGGCTTTCATTACTATAATGTTCGGATTGATGGTGGAAAATTCAATGATCCCGGTGCACTGAATTTCTATGGTTCTACCCGTTGGGAAAGTGGTATTGAAATACCAGCACATGATCAGGATTTCTATGCCCTGAAAGATGTTCCCCATGGCAATGTTCAACAGGTACTCTTTCCGTCGCCCAGCACCGGTACTTCACGCCGGGCTTTTGTTTACACACCTCCCGGTTATGATAAGCAATCAAAAATGCGTTATCCCGTACTTTACCTTCAGCATGGTTGGGGCGAAGATGAAACTGCCTGGAGTAACCAGGGACGTGCCAATCTTATTTTGGACAATATGATCGCCGAAGGAAAAATTCAACCCTTCATGATTGTTATGACATACGGTATGACCAATGATGTAAAAATAGGGGGCATCAGAAATTTTAAAATCGAGCCATTTCAAACAGTACTTGCAGACGAACTGATTCCGTTTGTGGATGCTAATTTCCGCACCATTGCCAAACAGTCGCACCGCGCCATGGCCGGTCTTTCAATGGGTGGTATGGAAACGCATACCATTACGCTCAATAAACCAGATGTTTTTTCATACTATGCACTCCTTAGCGGCGGCATTTATACGCCTGCTGAAATTAAAGATAAGTCGAAGGTTAAACTCATTTTTCTGAGCTGTGGCAGCAAGGAAAGACCCGATGGGGTGAAAAATGCTGTAATTGCTTTAAAGGAAGCCGGCTACAATGCCGTTTCCTACATTTCTGAGAATACAGCGCACGAATTCCTGAGCTGGCGCCGCAGTTTGCATGAGCTAGCGCCGCTTTTGTTTAAAAATTAGACAATTGAATGCCATTGGTGTATATATGTAGTTTAATTAGCTTTGTTGATTTCTACTCTGACCCGTATTACATTGGGTTTGGATATATATTCAGGCTGATGACCCTCATCGGCAAGTATCAGATGATAAAACCGCAAACGAATGAATGGTCAAAAAACTGTACCTAAAAAATTGCCCTATATGAGGAAATTATTTTTTGCCGTGGCCGCCGCATTTCTTTTAATTTTTTCTGCTTATGCACAGGAGCCGGTAAAGCCAGCGTCCATGGGTTTTGATACGGTACGCACTGGAATTGCTCATGGAAATATTGATACCATCACCTACCTGTCAAAAATAGTTGACATTCAAAGGCGGGCTATAATTTATACACCACCCGGATATTCTGCAAAGAAAAAGTATCCTGTACTCTACCTTTTACACGGCATAGGAGGCGATGAGAAGGAATGGCTGAATGGCGGAAGGCCGCAGGTTATTTTAGACAACCTGTATGCAGATGGTAAAATTGAGCCCATGATAGTTGTTATGCCCAATGGAAGGGCAATGAAAGATGATCGGGCAACCGGAAACATTATGGCGCCGGATAAAGTGCAGGCATTTGCCAATTTTGAAAAAGATTTATTAAATGATCTTATTCCGTTTATAGAAAAAAAATATCCAACCTATTCCGATCGTGAAAACCGTGCTATTGCCGGCTTATCAATGGGCGGCGGCCAATCATTGAATTTTGGTTTGGGTAATCTTGACAAATTTGCCTGGATTGGCGGATTTTCATCTGCACCCAACACAAAACCTCCGCAGGAATTAATTCCCAATCCTGAAACAGCAAAACAAAAAATCAAGCTGCTTTTTATTTCCTGTGGTGCCAGTGATGGATTGATTTCCTTTAGTAAAAGGACACATGACTATCTGAAACAAAACAACGTTCCCCATATCTATTTTATAGAACCCGGGGTACATGATTTCAAAGTTTGGAAGAATGGTCTGTATATGTTTTCCCAACTCCTTTTCAAACCGGTTGATACCACCACGTTTTCCAAATATCCTGTTGCAGGTGTGCCTGCTTCCACCAATATAAGAAATGCCAAGTACCCGCAAATACTTGACGGCAGCCGTGTATTGTTCAGTACCAGGGCGCCCGATGCAAAAAAAGTGCAGGTAGACCTGGGAAAAAAGTATGATCTGGTAAAAGATACCGCCGGAATATGGACGGTTATCACCGATTCAATCAGTGAAGGATTCCATTATTATTCTTTGATTATTGATGGCGTTGCCATTGCCGACCCGGCAAGCCAAAGTTTTTATGGTATGGGCCGTATGGCGAGTGGCATAGAGATACCATTTGCCGGCGGTGGCTATTATGCGTTACGGGATGTGCCGCATGGTGAGTTGAGGATTAAAAAATATTTCTCCAAATGGTCGAATTCATGGAGGCAAATGTACATCTACACGCCCCCGGATTATGACACCAACTCCACTGGCAAATACCCGGTTTTATACATTTTGCACGGCGGCGGTGAAGATCAAACTGGTTGGCCAACCCAGGGAAAGGCCGATTTGATAATTGATAATTTAATTGCTGCACAAAAAGCTAAACCCATGCTGGTGGTTATGCCCGATGCAAATATTGGCGCAGGTGGCTTTAATGCAGGCGGTATCGAAAATTCGTTGAAGTTGTTTGAAAGAGAAATGAAGGAATCGATCATTCCTTTAATTGATAAAAATTACCGCACGTTGAATGATGCTAATAGCCGTGCTATTGCCGGACTATCACTTGGCGGTCTGCATACTTTATACACGGGCATCAATAATACGAATATGTTTGCTTACCTGGGCGTATTCAGTTCGGGCTGGATAGTGCCTATGATGAACAATACCAGCGACGCACAATATTCTTTTATGAAAGACAATTCAGATAAGGTAAACAATAGCCTGAAAGCATTTTGGATTGCAGAGGGCGGAAAAGAAGACATAGCCTGGAAAAACGGCCAGACCATGCTTTCAAAGTTTGATGAAATGAAAATCAAATACACGTACAGTGAATATCCGGGCGGTCATACATGGCCGGTATGGCGCAATAACCTGTACAATTTTGCGCAGGTGTTGTTTAAATAAATCCTGAAAAAATTGACGCTGACAAGCCGTTGCAATCAGTAGCTTGCTGAGATGCTGCAAAATAAAAGGCCGTTGATAACTACTGTAATGCTTTTTATTGTTGTTAAACTTTCAGCATTCCAAATCCTAACCTGTACAACAAAGAGGGTTTGCCGGCATCGCCATTCAGAACAGATGATTTCTAATTTAAAATGAGAGCAAATATGTATGAACAATTTATAAAAGGAAGGATTGTTATGAAAACGGTAGTTTTTTTCGCTATGATTTTTTTTACCGGTGCTGTGGTGGCCCAACAATCTAAACCGGTTATGGTTGATGGCGGACTACTGCAAGGCACTGCAGAAGATGGCCTCAGTGTTTACAGGGGGATTCCATTTGCTGCGCCTCCGGTTGGCGATCTCAGGTGGAAAGCCCCGCAGCCCGCTGCAAAATGGACGGGTGTACGTGTGGCCGATAAATTTGCTCCGGCTCCTTTCCAGGGAGGAACGCCGGCTTCAGGTAAAAATGAGGATTGCCTGTACCTAAACGTTTGGTCACCTGCAAAATCTCCGAATGAAAAAGTACCGGTACTTGTATGGATTTATGGTGGCGGGTTTGCCTTTGGGTCAACTTCTGACCCAATGTACAGTGGTGAAAAATTGGCAAAGAAAGGCGTGTTACTCGTAAGTATTGCCTATCGTGTGGGACAGTTGGGTTTTTTAGCACATCCTGCTTTAAGCAGGGAAAGCGAGCATCATGTTTCGGGAAACTATGGTTTGCTCGACATAATTGCAGGTCTTCAATGGGTAAAGAAAAATATCGCTGCAATGGGCGGCGATCCGGATAAGGTAACCATTTTTGGTGAGTCGGCCGGAGGTATAGCTGTTAGTATGTTATGCGCCTCGCCATTGGCAAAGGGATTGTTCTGCGGAGCTATTTCGGAAAGTGGCGGCTCGTTTGGTCCGGCAAGACCCACTACTTTTCCCGGCGAAAATGTAAAGTATTTAAAAGATGCGGAGATAACTGGCGAAGCGTATGAAAAAGCCGCGGGGGTAGCTTCTATTGATGAATTGAGAAAAATAGAAGCCGAGAAACTTCCGGGTGGCCGCGGTGTCGGCATGTCGTGGCCGATCATTGACGGGTATGTAATTCCGGATGATCAGCACAATTTATACGAAGCAGGAAAGTACAATGATGTACCCATACTGGTTGGTTATAATTCTGATGAAGGCGCCAGTTTCTCACCACCTAAAACTTCAGAAGATTATATTGCTGCGGTGCATAAGCGGTATGGCAAATTTGCAGATGAGCTTATCAGGGCGTATCCAACCGGCACCAGCACAGTGCCTAAAACTGCGCGTGATCTTTCGCGTGATGCGGCATTTGGCTGGCATACCTGGAGCTGGGCAACACTTCAGGCAAAGACCGGTAAATCGAAAGTATTTTATTATTATTTCGATCAGCACCCTGATTACCCGGACAGCTCTAAACGTTTTGGATATGGTTCATCTCATGGACAGGAAGTGGCATATGTGTTTCAACATCTTAATGCATCAAACCCGGACATCACTAATATTGATATGAACATTGCCGATGCAATGAGCACCTATTGGACAAACTTTGCTAAGAATGGCCATCCCAACGGAACAGGTGTTCCTTCGTGGCCGGCCTTTAGTAGTGCTGACCAGCAGGTGATGTATTTTTCTAAAACACCACATACAGGGACTGTTCCCAGCGCTGCATCCCTCAAAGTACTGGATGCTTATTTTGAGTGGAGGCGAACACCCGAAGGGAAAGAATGGGCAAAATAAAATAAGATATGAGGCAATCCATTTATTTAAAATACAAGTAATATTGAAATGAAAAAAAATGCAGCCAGGTTACATCAAAAAACCAGTTTCCGGTTAATTTCCATTTCTTTATTGTTGTTGTGTATATGTTCTCCATCGCAGGCACAGTCAGATACCGCTTTAAGGCAAACTGTGCCGGAGGCAGGCAAAATGTACAACAACAAACCGGTAGGAAAAGGGTGGGTAAACCTGTTGAAATCTGCTTCGGACTGGAACTTTGAAAAAATATTTTGGCAGTTTAGCGATTCCGGCCTGCAAGGCTCTATGGGAAAAGAAAAAGAACATCATTACAGCTATACAAAAAAGACCTACAAGGATTTTGAATTGAATGTAATGATTAGAATGGTGGGAGATGAAAATGCAAACTCGGGCGTATGCATTCGCATTAACCCCACCAATTGGGATAATGCACCCGGCTATCAGGTTGATATGGGTAAAGGTTACTGGGGATCTCTTTGGGAGGAACGCCGTGCAGAGATGGTTCAAAAATTTCCTGATACACTTGCAAATAAACTGGTTCACCAGAATGATTGGAACCACTACTATATCATAGCCCGGGGTCACCATATACAGGCCTGGCTAAATGGCGTAAAAACAATTGACATCGTTCACGAATCAGGTTTTACTGAAGGCAATATCGGCTTTCAGCTTTGTCATTACCACAACCAGACGGTGGTAGATGTAAAGTCATTATATATCCGTGAGTTGTGATAGCATTTGCAGCCACATTCAAAAAAAGCCAGCCTGGTTGACTTTCATTTTTTATGCCAGGGAAAACAATAATGCAATGAGACTTCGGCATGAGGCAGATTGGTTAAAATTTTAGTACACAATAGTAGTGAGTTAGTAGTCAATTAGTAGTGAATGTAAAGGGAACGCCGCAATATTTATTTACGCCTTAAACAAAAAAAGAAGCTGTATGAAAAAACTTGTTTTTGTAGCGATATTGATTTTGCCTTTCATTATGATTGCCCAAACGGCAAAAATTAAAATTGATGTTGAAAGACCAATCGGCGAAATTGATCCTAAAATTTACGGCGTTTTTATGGAGCCCATTCAAATAAGCGGAAGACGGGGGTTGCCCGATTCGCCCAGGCTTAATACGCTCTATGGCACGTTATACGATCCTGCTTCGCCCCTGGCAGATGAAAATGGATTCAAAAAGAATTATATTGACGCTATGCGGGAACTAAAGGTCACCAATGTACGCTGGCCGGGTGGCAACTTTTTGATGGGTTATAACTGGCAGGATGGTATTGGTCCAAAAGATAAACGTCCGGCACGCATAAACATGGCCTGGGGCGGAATTGATAATAATCATGTTGGAACAGATGAGTGGTTTGCATTAAATAAATCGATGGGTAGTGAAAATATAGTGTGTATTAACCTGGGTCTGGGTAGTATACAGGATGCAGCGTATTGGGTAGAATACTGCAACTACAATAAGGGCACCTATTATTCTGACCTGCGCGCAAAAAACGGGCATCCCGAACCTTACAAAGTAAAAATCTGGGATTTGGGCAACGAAGTAGATGGAAAACCCTGGGAACTGGGCCATAAAAATGCGGAAGATTATATTGAAGTGGCCAGAGAGGCTGCAAAAGCAATGTTTGCTGTAGACAATACCATTGACCTGGTGGGTTGCGGTTCCTCGTGGTATAGCCAGAATGAATGGGATAATTGGAACCGTAAAATTTTAACTGGTATCGGAGATAAAATTAAATATCTCTCTATTCACAGCTACTGGGAAAATTCTCTTGACTATTATACACATATGGGAACTGGTGCCAGGATTTTTGATGACAGAATAAAGATTACTGCGGGAGAAATTGAAGCAGTGTCCAGCACCCAGGGTTTTAAAAAGCCCATATATCTTTCCGTGGATGAATGGGGGGCTTTTGGGCGAAACTTCATGAGTGTTCTGCCGGTAGCCCAATCTTTTAATTCATTTATCCGCCATGCAGATATTGTAAAAATGTCAAATTTCACTACGCTCACGTCATTGCTGTCCAGCGATCCTAAAAAGGGGACTTATAAATCACCTTTGTTTTATATTTTCAAAGCCTATTCCAACAATTGCCTTGGAACTGCCATCGATACTTATGTTGCCTGCGATACTTTTAATACAGAAAAATACAAAGGCATTTCTTATTTGGACGTATCGTCTACCTATTCAAAAGAATTCAATACTGTTTTTATTAACGTAGTAAACAGGCACAGGGATAAAGCTATTACAGCAGATATTGTAACGACTTCGGGTGAATTTACAGGTAAAGCTGAAGCCAGCCTTATTTCAGCAAAAGACTTGCAGGAAGCGTTTTCTTTTGATAAGCAAAACGAATATATTCCAGTAAAAAATGAGGTAGAAACAAAAAGTAGTATGCTGTTGTATACTTTTCCTCCACATTCTTTTACACAAATAAAAATATTGATGAAGCGGAAATGATCTCCAGTGCTGACTCTACTAGTCAATTATAAAATGCCGCCGCGCATTCTCAAAGATTTGTTGTAATAAAAAAGCTCCTGTTTTTGCGGGAGCTTTTTTATTAAATAACCTGTAATGATCTTAGAATTTTTCTACACCTTGTACTTTCATTTTTATTGAAGTTATTCTGTCCACCGGACCTGTCATAAATAATAACTTATTATTTTTTCCGGCAAATACATTGTTGGTACCGCCTCCCGTATTAATTGTTAAGATATTATTTCCTTTTTTATCAAACACATTCACCCCTTCGCCACCGCTTACATAAATATTCCCCAGTTCATCCATCGACATGCCATCGCAGAAATTTACGTTATTAACAAAGGGCTTAATATTTGAGAGCGTACCGTTGGGGTTAATATCAAAAGCCTGGATTTTCCCGGTGCCGTCATAGGTCCAGTTGTTTACGTACAGCTTTTTTCCATCAGGAGTTCCTACAATGCCATTCGGCCAGGTATCGGTGTTCCATCCCGCCATTGTGGTTACTCTAACCAATGTATTGCTGTGGGGAGCCAGGTAATACACATGACCACCTTTACCAGCTGCGGCCTGCTCTGAGTGCGTAGGTTCCCAATTTTGTTTGCGTGGATCAGACGCACCCCAGTAATCTCTTGGAAATATCGGGTCAGTGATATAGATGCCACCGGTAACCGGGTTAATCCATACATCGTTTGGTCCATTTAATAGTTTGCCATTATAATTATTTACCAGCACCGTATGGCTGCCATCTGGGCGAATTTTCCATAGTTCTCCATGCATATCAGCACATGCAATGAGGTTGCCGTCTCTGTCGAACGCCATTCCGTTGGAGCGACCTGTGCCCTGCAAGAATAACGATACCTTACCCGTTACTGCGTTCCATTTATAAATTTTGTCGTTGGGCTGATCAGTAAAAAATACATTGCCATCCTTGTCAACAGCAGGGCCCTCTGTAAAAGTGAATCCCTTTTGAATGGTGTCTACTGTTCCAATGGTAAGGTTTTTAGGGTTTTTGTCTGATGGGTCATCGTCGCCTTTGTGACCGGGAAATTCAACAGGTGTATTTCGGGGCATCCCAATTTTTTCGCAGGAATTAAAACCGAAGAAGCAAATGACGCCTGCGAGAAAGAAAAGTTTTGTTTTCATAACAAGCAATTTTTAGTTTAAGAAATATATATTTGGTTTGGTATTGCAGTGTTCGGTGCGTGTGCTTTTTATCCTTTGTCGCGACTTCTTACTTTGGAGTTATATTATGCAGGCGTACAAACATTCATCGCGTTCCCTGTTTCCATTGTCATATTGCTATTCCTTCGGGTGCCTGGGATTGTAAGTGTCAGTATCAGTATTGGTTTTATTTGTTAATACGCCGGATTATCCTTGTTTTTAAATTATTAGTGTCGCGGGGAAATGGGTTTATTCGCGGGTTTACGGAAGAGTTGCTAAAATACCTTTGCTTAGGGATAAAAACTTCCAATATGGAACTGTGTTGAATTCTGTAAAGACATTTATAATAGCCCGCTTATTGTTATGAGGTTCTTCTGCCTGAACATAGCAAGCGGGTATCGGAGATTTTGAACCCGGATTTGATTTTCTGTCGTATTAAACAATACATTTTACTGTATTGAATAAATTAAAGCGTTTTGTTTTTTGTATTCACCCGGCGTCAGACTGGTAACCTTTTTGAAAATTTTTGAAAAATAGTGAACATTTTCAAACCCAGTTTCGATGGCTATTTCATTGAACGGTAAGTTGGTGGCAGCAATTAGATATTGGGCCCGTTCAATTCGTTTGCTATGTAAATACGCCAGTGGTCTTTCGCCGGTAAATTGTAAAAATAATCGTGAGAAATAATCGTGCTGCAAATTTGCCCTTGTTGCGAGTTGGCCTACTGTTATATTCTTTTTCAGGTTTAATTGAATATGGCTGATTGCATCCAAAATTTTTGATGGGATTGGATTCGTATCCTTAGATTTAAACGCATCGGAACCAATGAAACGGGAGATGAATTGCAGCATGATACCCTGGCTCTCAAAGTAGATTGAATCATTGACAATGTTGTTAAGGTCCTGGTAGCTTTTGTAGTACGCATTCTTTTCATATACTTTTGGATTGTCAGACCGGTTAATGCCCCTGCCGGGATTTATTTCCAGCAATCTTTTAAAGTTTATAATGTCCGTTTTTCCTGCCTGTACTTTTATGATTTTTCTGTTGTATTCAAAAATTGAAATGCCGCCCGCTGATTCTTCAAAAAAATGAAGGAAATACTGGCTTAAATAGTCGTTGCAATTTAAATGGCACAGCGTAAAGCTTGGGATAATATATAAATAGCCCTTTTCCAGTTTAATTTTTTCCTGTTTGCTGGCAATATAACCCTCCCCTTCATCTATGTAATAGATCCTGAAATACGGGCTGATCACATGGGCGTAATTCCATTTTTCATTCAGCTTCACATGGTTAACATGCAGTAACGAAAAATTATATCCCAATAACCTTTTGTTCATAATGGCGCTGTTCAAAGTTCAATAAAAGTCGGATTTGTATAAAACAAAGTCTTTTTAATGGAATGACTGTATGAAAGATAGGAAATAGATTTGTTATTGAGATGTTCAACTCCTGCATCTGCCGATTGCTATATTATGAGAACAACGATTCATCAAAACATCGCAAAACCGTTTTCTGCAACAGGCATTGCTTTTGTTATATTGACTTTCCTGCTTTTTTTATGGGGGATTTCCAATAATCTGCATCCAGTCTTAATTCGCCATTTTAAAAAATCATTTACGTTAAACACCCAGGCAACTTTAATTGGTTCTGCCGTTTGCATAGCTTATTTTCTTATGGCCTTACCTGCCGGTTATATTATGAAAAAAAAATGCGTGTAAGATTGTCAATATAACAGGACTACTGTTTTTTTCAATTGGAGCTTTTTCCTGGCTTTAACAATCAATTCATACGTGAATTAATAAAACGAAAATGAAAACTTTAGTTTGTACAAAGCCGGGTGAGTTCAAATATACAAAAGGGAAGCAACCCGAATTAACCGCCGGTCATGCAATCATAAAAATCAGGCGCATTGGTATTTGTGGAACTGATTTGCATGCCTTTGAGGGCACACAGCCTTATTTTGAATACCCACGCATTTTAGGTCACGAACTCTCCGGTGAACTCATCGCAGTGGATGGGGCTCCGGATTTTCAGGTTGGCGATGCAGTTACTTTTATTCCTTATTTCTATTGTGGAAAATGTATAGCCTGCCAGAAAGGAAATCGAAATGCTTGTGTCAATATGCAAGTGTGTGGTGTGCATCAGCATGGAGGCATGGTGGAATATCTTTCTGTGCCTTCCTATTCACTGATTCTCGGCGGGGGATTAAACTTTGATGCTTTAGCCCTTGTTGAACCATTGGCGATTGGAGCACATGGCGTTCGGAGAGCAGGCGTAACAAAGGGTGAATTTGTTTTGGTTATCGGGGCCGGCCCGATAGGACTGGGCACAATGGAGTTAGCACGTATTGCAGGCGGGGTGGTGATTGCCCTGGATACCAATGCTGATCGCCTGAAATTTTGCAAGGATCGGCTGCAGGTAAAACATACCATCAATGCATCGGATGCTGACGTAGCACGCCAGTTAATGGCAATCACTTACGGCGATATGCCAACCGTTGTAATTGATGCAACGGGAAATTTAAAAGCTATCAACAATGCTTTTCAGTTTATGGCACACGGAGCGAGATACGTATTGATTGGACTTCAAAAAGGAGATATTTGCTTTAGTCATACGGAATTTCATAAAAGAGAAGCGACTTTAATGAGTAGCAGGAATGCTACCAGAGAGGATTTTGAACAGGTGATCTCGTGTATGAAGAGAAATGAAGTTGATCCCACTGCGTATATCACACACCGTGTTTTATTTGATCAGTTAAAAGATCAATTTGCGGGATTGCTCAACCCGGCCAATGGCGTAATAAAAGCAATGGTCGAAATGATCTGATTAATTTCCTGGCCTGTGATTATGCGTACAGGAAAAAATTCAATAAAATGAAGAAATACTGTCTGGCTGTTGACTTAATAGATAATCAGGATTTGATTGCCGAATACGAAAATTGGCATAAAAAAGAAAATGCATGGCCTGCAATCACAAAAAGTATTGCTGATTCAGGTATCACCGGCATGGAAATTTACCGGACAGGCAACCGGTTATTCATGATCATGGAAACGGATAATAACTTCAGTTTCGAACGCAAATCTGCCATGGATAGCGCCAACGCCAAAGTGCAGGAATGGGAACAATTAATGTGGAAGTTTCAACAGCCATTGTTATGGGCAGAAAGGGGAGAGAAATGGATATTAATGGATAAGATATTCCAATTATAAATTGAACGCTGGCACCATTAAACGGTTTTATAAAACGCACATCTTGCAAATATGAAAAGAAGAACATTGATAAAAGGAATGGCAGCAACTTTGCCCTCCCTGTGGTTATCCCGGGCGGCGGGCCACAATTTATTGGAGAATTTTTATTCGGGCGAGCCTATTGCAAAAGGCCCATTCAAACCTACATGGGAATCTTTACAGCATTACACAACACCGGAGTGGTTTCGTGATGCCAAGTTTGGAATGTGGGCACACTGGGGGCCACAATGCCAGCCCGAAGCAGGCGACTGGTATGCACGAGGAATGTACCAGGAAGGATCGTGGCAATATAAAATTCATCTTCAGAAATATGGTCATCCCTCAAAGTTTGGATTCAAAGACGTGATCAATGAATGGAAGGCGGAGAAATGGAATCCGGAAGAATTAGTGGGATTGTATAAGAACGCAGGAGCGCAGTATTTTATGGCGCTTGCCAATCATCACGACAATTTTGATTTGTATGATAGCAAATACCAGGGGCATTGGAATGCAACCAGGATCGGTCCAAAAAAAGATTTGATTGCAGGCTGGGCAAAAGCGGCGAAAAACAATGGACTTCCATTTGGAGTAAGCGTTCATGCCTCACACGCATGGCGTTGGTATGAATCAGCACAACGTTCAGATAAAACCGGTCCCTTTGCAGGAGTGCCTTATGATGGAAAGCTTACAAAAGCCGAAGGCAGCGGAAAGTGGTGGAACGGGTTGGATCCGCAGGAATTATACGCGCAAAATCATCCTTTGAGTGAAGGAAGTTTAGATGATAATTCAATCGGTAAACAATGGGAATGGGCCAATGGAGCTTATCTGCCAGGTAAAGAATATATTGAAAAGTTCTATAACCGCACAATAGACCTTATTAATAAATACAATCCTGATGTAGTTTATTTTGATGACTCCCAATTGCCATTTTGGTCTGTAAGTGATGCAGGTTTGCGCATCGCTGCTCATTTATACAATAAGAGCATCAAAGAAAATGGAACACTTCGGGCCGTTATTAACGGAAAAATATTGGATGAAAATCAACGCAAGGCAATGGTATGGGACATTGAGCGCGGACAAGCCAACGATATTCAACCACTGCCGTGGCAAACGGATACCTGCATTGGCGGCTGGCATTATGATCGTGCGTTGTACGACCGCAACGGATATAAAACCGCAGCAACCGTAATTCAGACATTGGTGGATATCGTAAGCAAGAATGGCAATCTAATGTTGAATATACCCGTTCGCGGCGATGGCACCATTGATGAAAAAGAAAGGAAAGTGGTGGAAGAAATAGGTGTATGGATGAAGACAAACAACGAAAGCATTTATGGTACCAGGCCATGGAAAATATTTGGCGAAGGGCCTGCACAACAAGTAGCTGCGCAACTGAATGCACAGGGTTTTAATGAAGGTAAGGGAAAGGCATTCACCCATGAAGACATTCGCTTTGCAACAAAAGCAAACGTGCTGTATGCAACTGCTATGGGATGGCCGTCCAATGGCACATTGGTAATCAAAAGCCTGTCCGCTCAAAGCAAATACCATATTGCCGGCATTCAGAAAGTTGAACTGTTGGGAATGAGCGGGTCATTGCCTTTTGAACAGAGAGAAGAGGGACTATTAATAAAATTACCTGAACAAAATTTGAATCAGCCGGCGCATGTTTTCAAAATAATTGTGTAAAATATTTATTGAAAATCTGACAATAATATCATTTCCAACAGACGAAATTATGGCGCTCAGGTCAGCGATGCTCTAAATGACAGATACTTTTAAAATTGGTTCGCACAATGACAATATCAGTCGATTGATTAGTAGTTGTATAAGGCAGGTTTATGTTGAACTGGCGGCTGCCTTAAATGGTGGCCGTTTGTTTTTATCCCGAAACAACTCCTGGCGTTGAACAGGGGCCGTCAAATAATACCTGGAACTTTACCTATTATGAGATAAATGCCAAAAAAAATGCCGTACAAATTGCATTGATTGTTCTATCCCGGAAAATTAATTCGTAATAAGAAGTCTTTCATAATAATGTTAACTTGGCAACAATTTTAATTTTCAATAATGAAAAAAGTAATTGCAGTATTCTTTGGTTTGCTCGTTATAAAATGCACCAATGCACAACCAAAAAAATTTGATAATATAATTTATGGCGTGGCTTACTACCACGAATACATGCCTTATGAACGTCTTGACAAAGACATTCAAATGATGAAGGATGCGGGCATTTCTGTTGTTCGTCTTGGTGAATCATCATGGGGATTGTTTGAGCCGCAGGAAGGACATTTTGAATTTGCATGGATGGACCGCATCATTGACAAAATGCATACAGCAGGAATTAAAGTCATATTTGGCACACCCACCTATTCTATTCCTGCCTGGTTAGGTGTAAAGCATCCGGAAGTTTTTGTAGAAAGAATTGATGGTTCTAAAAGCAGTTACGGCATCAGGCAGAATTTTGATATCACGAATGCTGCTTATCTTTTTTACAGCGAACGCATCATCCGGAAACTGATGGAGCATTATGCAAAACACCCTGCCATCATTGGCTACCAGGTAGATAATGAGACATCGAATTATGGCGCTGCCAATCCTGATTACTTCCGCAGTTTTGTTGACTACATGAAGGAGAAATACAAAACCACCGACTCATTGAACAAATTATGGGGATTGAATTATTGGGGAATGAAACTGAATGGATGGGATGAATTTCCAACAAGGAAAAGCGCTACCAACCCATCCTACAAATTGGAATGGGACAGGTTTGGTCAAAAAGCACCTGCTGATTTTCTTACCTGGCAGGCAAATATTGTGAGCGAATACAAACGCCCCGATCAGTTTATCACACATTGTTTCATGCCATGGCTCACCAGCATTGATCAATTTGCAGCCACACGTAAATTGGATATGGCTGCATTAAATGTCTATCACGGAAGTCAGAACGATGTTAACGGTGAAGATGTAATGTGGGCAGATGATTTTTACCGCAGTGTGAAAAAAACAAATCACCTCGTTACAGAAACCAATGCTCAGGCCATTGGTTGGGATTCAAAAGGGCAGTATCCTCCATTCGATGGACAGGGGAGATTGTTTGTGTATTCTCATATTGCAAGCGGTGCCAACATGGTGGAGTACTGGCATTGGCATTCCAATCATTATGGACAGGAAACTTATTGGAAAGGAGTATTGGGACATGACCTGGAGCCAAACCGCTTTTACAATGAAGTAAGTAAGACAGCACATGAACTGCAGAAGATAGGACCCAGGCTGGTTAACTTAAAGATCAAAAATAAAGTAGCCATTCTCTACAGCCGTGAATCGGATTTTGGTTTAGGTTATATGCCTTTCAAAAACGGCAATGCTTATTTGGATGTAGTAAGACAAATGCACAGAGCCGCTTTTCGCAACAACGTCGGTGTTGATTTTGTATTGGCTGAAAATGCTGATTTTACAGGTTATCAAGTTTTGCTCGTTCCACCATTGTATGTTGCAAGTGATGCTTTGCTTAAAAAGATTGCTGACTTTGTTGAAAATGGGGGTCATGTGATCATGTCTGTAAAAAGTGGTTTTTGTGACGAGAACAACGTTGTTCGCTATACAAAAGCACCCGGGCCCCTAAGAAAAGCAGCAGGATTTTATTACCAGGAGTTTTCAAGCATCAAATCATTGTCGCTTCGTGATGATCCATTTAAAGTAGGCAGCGAAAAAAACAAGGCAACTGACTGGACTGAATTCATTATCCCTGAAACAGCGAAGACGCTTGCTGCTTATGATGATCCATTCTTCGGAAAATATCCGGCCATCACAGAAAATAAATTCGGAAAAGGAAGTTTGATTTACGAAGGGTGCCTTGTTTCCGATGAAATTCAAACAAAAATTGTTGCTGCTAAAACAAAGGAAATTGGATTGACCGCTGATAATCAAATTACTTATCCCATCGTGATCAGGTCAGGTACAAACGACCAGGGAAAAACGATCCGCTATTACCTCAACTACTCAGGTAAAGAACAATCTGTCATTTATTCTTTTGAGAAAGGAACCGACTTGTTTAGTAATAAAACTTTTAAAAAAGGAGATGGTATTTCATTACGAGCCTGGGATGTTTTAATTGTGGAGGAGTAGTCATGAAAAGTGTAAGAGAGCGATTTGCGGGAAAGTAGTGCAATATTGTTGATGTAATGTTGAGCACAAGGAGATTGTATAAAAGGGTAATAAGTAATTTAAATAGTATGACAAGAAAAATGTTGTTTGGAATTATTCTTTCCATCTGTACGATCAATATTAATTATGCACAAACAAAAGCGCCGGCGCCGTTTGGTCCTGTGCCAACGGCCAATCAATTGAGATGGCAGGAAATGGAATATTATGCTTTTGTTCATTTCTCATTAAACACTTATACCGACCAGTCATGGGGTTTCGGTAACGAAGATGTAAAACTTTTTAATCCTGAAAACCTGGATTGCCGGCAATGGGCACGTATTTGTAAAGAGTCGGGTATGAAAGGCATCATTATTACAGCAAAGCACCATTGCGGTTTTTGCCTGTGGCCTTCCAAATACACGGAATATTCGGTAAGAAATGCGCCCTGGAAAAACGGTAAGGGAGATGTTGTTCGTGAAATGGCCGATGCCTGCAAGGAATATGGTTTGAAATTGGGTATTTATTTATCTCCGTGGGACCGAAATCATCCCGATTATGGCAAACCCGAATACATAACTTATTTTAGAAATCAACTCACAGAACTGCTCACGAACTACGGCCCTATATTCGAAATATGGTTTGATGGCGCCAACGGCGGTTCGGGATATTATGGCGGTGCCAATGAAACACGAACGATTGATCGCACAACTTATTATGACTGGTCAAACACTTACAAGATGATACGTAAGTTGCAACCCAACATCGTGATATGGAACGATGGAGGCGACAGGGGTGACCTGCGCTGGGTTGGAACGGAAGCAGGCTTTGTTGGTGAAACAAACTGGAGTTTGTTAAATGCGAAAGGAGAAGTTCCCTGGAATATGTTGCATTACGGCGTGGAAGATGGCGACTCTTGGGTGGCTGCAGAGGTAAATACTTCTATCCGGCCGGAGTGGTTTTACCATCCGGGTGAAAATGAGAGAGTAAAAACGGTGCCGGATTTAATGAACACTTATTACAATGCCATAGGCCGCAACGGCAGCCTGCTGCTCAACTTTCCAATTGATACAAGGGGTTTGATTCACGAAAACGATGAGAAGGCGGCCCTGGCGTTTGCTGACGAGGTGAAAAAGGCATTTTCTGTTAACCTTGCTTCACGGAAAAAAACGTCCGCCACAAATGTCAGAGGCAATGCAAAACGGTTTGAGGCATCCATGGCAGTAGATGATAATAAGAATACTTATTGGGCTGCTGATGATAATGTAAAGCAAACTTCGTTAACAATAGACTTTGACAAACCAACTACATTCAATCGCTTTTTAGTACAGGAATACATTCGTTTGGGTCAGCGGGTAAAAGCTTTTACTGTAGAAGCATTGGTTGATGGAAACTGGAAAGCGCTGGCGAAAGCAACCACTATTGGGTACAAGCGGGTCCTTCGGTTCGCCAGTGTAACTGCAACAAAGGTTCGTTTCAATATTACAGATGCGAAAAGTTGCCCTGTCATTTCAAATATCGGTATATATAATGCGCCACAAATGCTGGCTGCGCCGGCCGCTATCAGAAATCAGCATGGAGATATAAATATTACACCAGCCGATAAAGAATCCGAAGTTTATTATACTATGGATGGCAGCATGCCCACCCTGAAATCAAAGAAATATACAGGTACTGTTGCAACTGAAGGCAAAGTTCAAATAAACGCAATCGCTTATGAACCTGCATCGGGCAAAAGCAGCCCGGTAACACACGAGACATTTGATATTTCGCGAAAGACCTGGAAACTTATAGGAATAGAAGATGAAAAAGCAAACGCTGTTTTAGATGGCAATCCTTCTACCGCATGGCACCAGGGCAAAGACAGTAAAACGCCCGTTGATGTAGTCATTGATTTGGGCAAAGAAGAAAGCCTGTCCGGTTTCAGGTATTTGCCCGACCAGAACGTGTGGAACCCTGCCATCATCTCCAACTATGAGTTTTATATTTCGGGTGATAATGCGGACTGGAAACTTATCGATTCCGGTGAATTCTCCAATGTCAAAAACAATCCACTTTGGCAAATAAAGAATTTTTCACCGGTAAAAGCCCGCTTTATCAAACTTCGTGCTTTGCGGAGTACCGGCAACAATAATGAAACCGGTTATGCCGAAGTGGATGTAATTACAAAGTAATTTTCAATGGTAAATTGATAAAGAGGATTATTAAGACAGCAGCTTTTATTTTTTATTAAACACCATCACGGTTGGCAAACCATATTCTTTGTATCTTCCGGAGGGAACAGTGCAAATCTGTTTATGGCGGAAAACCGTTCGCCTGTATTGATGATACGAATTGCAAGCCTGGAAAGTAGCTGACTTGTAATGATACACTTCTTAAACGGCAATTAATTTTACACCGTATGATTTCCTGCAGCCTTTTCTTACATGATTAACTAAAAATTGTAAACACCTGAACGATGAAAATATTTTTTACTTCTGCGCTTGCATTGCTGGCTATTTCAATAGTCAATACAGAAATCAATGCGCAATCACCATCCGTTACACTTCGTTTGAATGAGAAAGGACATCGCATACCTGCGAAACTGTATGGACTGATGACTGAAGAAATCAATTATTCTTATGATGGCGGACTGTATGCTGAACTTATCCGCAACCGCAACTTTACGGAAGTAACCCGTCCGCAGGGCGTTTCACCCGCTGCCGATAACAACCGTCCGCCGGACCATTGGTCGTTGATAGCGGACGGGTCAGCTAAAGGCGCAATCGCATTAGACAGGCAAACGCCATTAAATCCCTCCCTTAATATTTCATTGCGTTTAAATGCAGAAGTTGCCGGTGAAAAAACCGGTATAGCCAACGAGGGTTACTGGGGCATTCCCGTTCATCCCAAAACCACCTATGCAGCATCATTTTTTGCGAAAGGCACCAGGCCGGCGGTTTTTACAATAAGTATAGAAAGTAAAGACGGCAAGACCGTATATGCAAAAGCAAACAGTCCTTCAGTGAACAATACATGGCAGCAATACAATGTAAACCTTACAACGCAGGATGGCATCACACCCACCGCAGACACAAGATTCGTAATAACAACAACTGATACCGGCACTTACTGGTTCAATCTGGTTTCCCTGTTTCCTCCCACTTACAAGAATACCCCTAATGGCAACCGTTCGGATATTATGCAATTGCTGGCTGATATGAAACCCGGATTTCTTCGTTTCCCGGGTGGCAATTACCTGGAAGGTGATTTTTTTACCAGTCGTTTCGACTGGAAAAAAACGATTGGAAAGCTGGAAGACAGACCGGGCCATCCGTGTCCATGGGGATACCGGTCAACGGATGGGATGGGCTTGCTTGAATTTTTGAGGTGGTGCGAGGATTTGAAAATGGAGCCGTTGTTGGCAGTATTCGCAGGCTATACCCTCAAAGGAGACTATTTTGTTGATTCTGCATTTTTAAAACCATTTGTTGATGAAGCACTTGAAGAAATTGAGTATGTAATTGGAGACAAGTCAACCAAATGGGGGGCAGTGAGGGCAACAAACGGGCATCCTGAACCATTTCCGCTCACCTATGTTGAAATCGGCAATGAAGATGGCTTTGATCGTTCCGGCAGTTATGAAAAGCGATTTAACCAGTTTGCAGCTGCCATTAGGGCAAAATATCCGCAGTTAAAAATAATCTCAACCACCGGTGGTAAAAACGATTTTCTTTCTGCGCGGTTTGGTATCCCATCAGTTAAGCCAGATTTAGTGGATGAGCATTTCTACCGTAATTCACTGGAGATGCAGGATATGGCTACCCTGTATGATACGTATGATCGCAATGGGCCTAAAATTTTTGTTGGAGAATGGGCTACCCGGGAAGGAGATCCTACAACCAATTTTAATTCTGCATTGGGTGATGCTGCATTCCTAACCGGACTGGAACGGAATTCCGATTTAGTGGAAATGCATTGTTTTGCACCACTTTTTGTAAACGTTAATCCGGGTGGTATGCAATGGAAATCGGATTTGATTGGTTACAATAGCCTCACCAGCTACGGTTCTCCTGCATACTATGTTCAGAAAATATTTAACCATAATCTTGGAAACGAGGCGGTGATACTGGAGGCAAAAGATTTACCCACACAAATTAAAAAACCGAATGCCAGGGATTCTGCAAGGGGTATTCAGCCCAAATCAATTCCATCCATGTTTTTTTCAGCCAGCAAGGACACCAAAACTGGCATTGTTTACCTGAAAGTAGTAAACTCGTCATCATCTATGCAAGATCTGACAATTGACTTGCAAGGTAACTTTAAGATTGCGTCCACGGGTACTGCTATTATACTCAAAGCAGGCAAGACGGATGATACCAATACGATTAATGAGCCCGATAAAATTGTACCTGTTACCACACCGGTAAAAGGAATCAGGAAAACCTTTCATCAAAATATTCTGCCTTATTCAATAACCGTGTTACAGATGCAAACAAAATGAAATTGATACAGCCGGTTCCGTAATGGATTTACAAATCAGCCAATGCTTCAAAATCGCTGGCCAACTTTGCGGTCAGGTTTTCAAATACCTGGTGATATTTTGAATAAATCAGGTGGTTGTGTTTATTGGGTTTACAACCTTCTGCCAGCTGCACCGATTTTGCGGCTTCATCAATATTTTTAAATACGCCTAATTCTGTTGCGCTCAACAGGTATGCACCCATGCTAACACTGCTGGCGTTTGTACTTGTGCTCACCGGTAGATTAAAAATATCAGCGATCAACTGCGTACAAAATGGTAAAGAGGCGAAACTGCCATTTACCGAAATTTTCTTAATGTTCCGGTGCTCCTGCAGCATCTTTTCTATACTGTACATCTGGTATAAAATTCCTTCAATGGCGGCACGGGCAAAATGCTTTCTTTCGTGATTAATATGCATTCCAAAGAATACGCCCCTTGCACTGGCATTCCAGATGGGGGCCCTTTCTCCCAGCAAATAGGGCAAAAATAGCAGGCGATCAGATCCTGGTTCTACGGATGAAGCTTCTGTTATCAAATCTTCCATACATGTTTCAACATCATAGGCATTTTTAAAATCACCAAATTGTTTTGCAAACCATTCGAACACAATTCCGCCGCTGTTAGACGGTCCACCGGAAACATAATGTTTGTCGTCCAGCACATAATTAAATAAACGTTGTTTTTTATCAACCAAAACATTTGTACCCACCACACGAACTGCAGCGCTGTCCTCTATAGTAATGGTTGCTTTATCATCATCCCATACGCCTGCACCAAGTGTTGCAAAACATCCATCACTGGAACCCACCAATATTTTGGTAGCCGCGGGCAAGCCCAGTGAAACCCGGTACTGTGCAAGCAATTTACCCGGTGAATACATAATGGGAACAGGCTCAGGCAGCTGATCAGCCCTTATGCCAGCATATTTAAGTGCAGTTTTATCCCATTTTTTTTTGTAGATATCCAGTAACCCTGTGGCGGAAGACAAACTATGGTCAATCACACAATCACCTGTCAGTTGTTGAATAATATAGCTTTTAAGCGACATGAACTTATGGGTTTGCTTAAAAATTTCCTGCTCATGATTTTTTAACCACGTGATTTTTATTAATGGCGACATCGGGTGTATGGGCGTGCCTGTGAGCGAATATATTTCACTGGCTGCATCGGATTCCCGCAGAATCTTTGCCTCTTTCTGGCCACGACTGTCTGCCCAGGTAATTACGTTGCCCAAAGGCGCTCCATGTTTGTCAATGGCCAGCAGGCTATGCATGGAGGCGCTGAAGCAGATGGATACTACTTTATATTTTTTAGCATGTATTTTTTCATTAAGCAGGTTTTTCAGGACGTAGAGCATGGTAATAAAAATCTGCTCGGGATCCTGTTCACTGTAATCTGGGTAGGGGTGAAAAGTTGGGTAAGATCCTTTGGAAAACGCGATCGTTTTGCCTTTAAGATCGAATGCATACACCCGAACGGCGTTTGTACCCAACTCAATACTGATAATGCAATCCATAAAATAAATATTTAACTGTAATAGTTTTTTTTCCTGAACTCACTGGGTGTATAACCGGTAAGTTTCTTAAAAGTAGTTGAAAAATGCTGCGATGAATAAAAGCCGGTATCCAAAGCAATATCTGTAAGCTTTATCTCGGGTTTTCTTAACAACTTAATTGATTCGGAAATACGGAGGTTGATCAAATAATTAGTTGGTGTAAAACCGGTATATGTTTTTACTCTTTCGTTAAAAAGTGTCGTTCCCATACCCACCGTTGCTGCCATCTCTTCAACCGACCATTGGTGCGAAAGGTTTTCACGAAGTCTTTTTTCAAGCTGTAAAAAGACCTTTGGGAAGTCCCTGCCAGGATTGCTTTGTTTAGTGAGTTCGCGCGTTATCGAAACCAGTAATTCATCCAGCAACTGGTTAACCCTGGTGTGAAAACCAATTTCATGATTGAACAATTCATTTTGCAAGGCAATAAATATCCTGCAGGTTTCTCCGGATCTGGAGCGGACAACCGGTTTGTTTAACTGCAGTATGCTTCCAATGGTCAGGAGTTCACTTTCGGTTAGGTTGCTCCATTCCCCGAGGGATAAATTTCTATAATCTAGTTTTTGAACATTGAGATCAATCCAGGCAATTGTTCCTACCTCAAGAAATCCTTTTACACTGCTGAGTTTTTTCTCAGGTAATATTACTGCAGTATCACCGGGATACAGCAGGTATTGTTCATCCTGAATTTCCCATTCAAATTTTCCGTCTATAAAGTAAAAAATACGGAGGTGGTCAGAAGTAGACTCGCGGAAAGAGTTCAGTTGAATGGCATTGTTCTTTTTATTACCGATGGCAATCAGGTGAGGAAACAACTGCAATTCCGGGCATAGCCCCTGCTGAAGTTCAAATTGATTCATGCAAGCCTGAATTTTTCCTTAATACGGTTTTATAAACCTCTTTTTGAGATCGATACATTAAAGAAATACAATTTAAATGATTACTACGTATAAAAACCAACACTGATACATAATGGAAGTTTTTCTTTTGAACTGTGGGTACTTTGCCGTTGTTAAAAAAGATCAAAGAAATATTTATACTGTACGTTGACTGGTTTCGATTAACACCTTTCTATAGTGAAAAATGCCTGGTAGGGCGATCTGAAACAAAACCCATTAACACCAATCATTAAGCATTGTGTGATTTGTTACTGTCACAGGCATGGAGGCTTACTAAATGCCCCTCCTGATGATACAAATTTGTCACTGGTTAATCTGAATCGTTATTAAAACATTCATCGTACGATGCCGGATTCACCGCAGGAACGAAACATGCGGATAGTATGCGGCAATTCGAATCTAACAGGTCATAAAAATTAAAGTATGTCTCAAAATACGAAGTTGCGCAGCCGTGAATGGTTTGGCGGAAATGACAAAATGGGATTTGTTCACCGTTCCTGGTTTCGCAACCAGGGATACCCCGACGATTATTTTCGGGGAAAACCGGTTATAGGTATCTGCAATACCTGGAGTGAACTCACACCATGTAACGGTCATTTACGTGAATTTGCAGATATTGTAAAACGGGGTGTCATTGATGCAGGTGGTTTTCCGTTGGAATTTCCGGTTAGTTCATTGGGTGAAACCATTATGAGGCCCACCACCATGCTTTTTAGAAATCTTGCCAGCATGGATACAGAAGAAGCCATTCGCGCCAATCCGCTCGATGGGGTAGTATTGTTAACTGGCTGCGATAAGACCACACCATCCACACTCATGGGAGCATGCAGTGTTGATTTACCAACAATTGTTGTACCCGGCGGGCCAATGCTAAACGGAAGATTTAAAGGCGAATGCCTGGGAAGCGGATCTTTTAACTGGATGGTGAAAGAAAAAAGAATTATTGAAAACTATAGCGAGGCTGATATTCTTGAAGCCGAAATTGGTGTTGCCAGAAGTTCAGGTCACTGTATGACAATGGGCACTGCTTCTACTATGGCAGCAATGGCAGAGTCCCTTGGATTAACATTGCCGGGAGCATCCGCTATTCCGGCAGTAGATTCCAGGAAAAAAGTGATGGCACAATTAAGCGGGCGCCGTATTGTTGAGATGGTAAAAGAAGATCTCCGGTTGTCAAAAATACTCAGTCGGGAAGCATTCGAAAATTCCATTGTCGTTAATGCTGCTATCGGGGGGTCTACCAATTTTGTTCTGCACCTGTTGGCGATAGCCGGAAGAATTGGAGTAGAACTTAATCTGGATGATTTTGATAGTATCGGCAGTAAAATTCCATTACTGGTTAATCTTAAACCATCCGGGAAATACCTGATGGAAGATTTTTATTATGCAGGTGGTCTTCCCGTTGTTATAAAAGAATTAAAAAAATATTTGCATACCGGAGCAATTACTGTAAACGGAAAATCAATCGGCGAAAACAACCATAGTACAGTGTGTTATAACGCCGATGTTATAGCTCCCATTGATCAGCCACTGCAGCAGGAAGCCGGCATTGCTGTTTTAAAAGGCAATCTCTGCGAACTGGGCGCCATTATTAAACCATCTGCTGCTACAAAACATTTAATGAAACACCGTGGAAAAGCAGTTGTTTTTGAAACAATGGAAGATTATCATGCGCGCATAGACAATGATGACCTGGATATAGACGAAAACTCAATCATTGTGCTGAAAGGAGCAGGGCCGGTCGGGTACCCGGGTATGCCCGAGGTTGGAAATGTTGATTTGCCAGAAAAATTAATACGCAAAGGTGTCAAAGATATGATTCGTATATCCGATGGCAGAATGAGTGGCACTGCTGCCGGAACGGTTATACTGCACGTAGCACCCGAAGCGGCCATAGGTGGGCTGCTTGCATTTGTACATGACGGTGATATTATTGAGCTGGATGTTGTAAACAGAAAATTAAACCTGGAAATCACCGATGATGAAATAGAACGAAGAAGAGCACTATGGGTGCGGCCGGATCCGCGGGCAACCAGGGGCTATGTTAAGTTTTATATCGATCACGTGCAACAGGCCAACCTCGGTGTTGATCTTGACCATCTGAGAGGGGGTTCTGGCAGTGAAGTAACACGGAACCTGCATTGATGTATGTTTGATAACATAACAACTTTAAATCAATGATACTGGTTTGCACCATGTACAAATAAAAAATAAAGATGAAAATCTATAAAACAACAAAGGGAATATTACTTGAAAAAAATAGCCGGTACTTTTTACTGAATAACCAGGATTGGGATAGTTTAATAAATGATGACAATTTATCAGATAAACTCCGGCAGTTGTCTATATCAACACCGTTGGTTGAATGGCAGGCTGCCGGTGAATTGATGGCACCTATAGGACAACAGGAAATTTGGGCATGCGGTGTCACCTACCTGCGAAGTAAATTAGGCCGGCAGGAAGAAAGTAAAGATGCTGGTGGCGGCGATTTCTATGCAAAAGTTTATGAAGCTGAGCGACCTGAAGTTTTTTTTAAATCCACTGCTCATCGGGTCATGGGACCAAAGCAGAACGTGAGAATCCGGAAAGATTCAAGCTGGGATGTTCCCGAACCTGAACTTACTCTTGTAGTTACCTCTTCCGGCAAGATTATAGGGTATACAATCGGGAACGACATGAGCAGCCGCAGCATCGAAGGTGAAAACCCCCTGTACCTTCCGCAGGCGAAAACTTACGACGAGGCTGCTGCTATTGGTCCCTGTATATATATTACAGACAAACCACTGGATCCGGAGACAACTATTTTTCTGGAAATCAACAGGAATTCTAAAAGTGTTTTTACCGGGCAGATAGGAATAAACCAGATGAAAAGAACACCTGAAGAATTGGTTTCCTTTGTATTTCGTGAATGTTCTTTTCCTTATGGATGTTATATCATGACGGGTACCGGCATCGTTCCGGACAGCAGTTTTACATTGCAGTCAGGCGATGAAATAAAAATATCCATTGATTCCATCGGTCAGCTGATCAATGTTGTCGGGTAAAATCTCCATTGATTATTTTTGTCATGCACAGGCATCTTCAGCAGCTGGGCCCAGGGCGCTGAAAAAAAGTGGGCTCCTGATACAGAAAGCCCACAAACCAACTGCTAAAAAAAGACAAATGCATTTAGTAGAAAGTTTTACGGATTATCCCCGAATACCTTTGTAGTTAATTTATCAGCCCTTATACGAATGCTAAAGTATTTACTGCATAAGCTAAAACCTTCCAAAATATAACTGTGTTGAATATTGAACGGGTTTAATTCTAAGAAAGAAGTGTAAATCATACATTTATAAGCAAAATACGAGTGTTTATTGAACAATCGGATTCACCGCCCAACTATTTGTAACCGGTTGCAAAGAGGAGTAAAGAAGATAGGGGATATACAGATGTTGACAGGTTGCTATAGGAGTATGGGAAGTAATAATGGGAGAAATTATTGCTGGTTTTGGTTTTTTTCCTGGTTGTGAAATAATCTTTTAGCCTCAAAAAACTTCCACTGGAACATTCTGCACAAAGTCAACTATTGCTCAGCCGGCGTATACTAACCAATGAAACGGAACAGCTGTTATTTGAAACAGATTATTTCAACCTTTTTTTTATAATATTCAACATAGTTTTTTATTGGAAGTCTATCACATTGCGTTAGTATACATTTACTACCAGGAACGATTTTTTACCTAAAACAAATTGCTATATGAAGAAACTTACTATGCCCCGGAGGGGTTATCATGCTTTTTTACATTTCCTGCTATCTAAGTTCATCTCAGCTTTTCGTTTAGCAGACAATAACCGAAATACTTTCTGATGTAAATAAAAAGCTTCTTGTGAGGCGCAACTGTAATGCGCACGTCTCCATTCTCCAAAAAGCCCTGCCAGAATGTTCAGATTTTGATAGCGGCAATGATAAAATATAATACCATTTCAAATTATAATTATGAAAAAAATGAAAAGAATATCGTCATATGCCCATATTACGATGGGTATTGCCGTAATACTTTTTTATGCTTTAACTGTACATGCAGCAGGCAGCAAAAATGAAAATAAAACAAGGCCGTTTTACAGGCATTCCGAAAAAACAATAACAAACAACATTGTTATTGTTAAGACTGTAACAGGTAAAGTAACAGATAATAACGGCGGGCCACTGATGGGTGTAAGTGTTTTAGAGAAAGGCACTTCAGCAGGTGCTGTTACCAACCAGGAGGGTAACTACAGTATTACGTTAGCCGGAAGCAATTCAGTTTTGCTGTTTCAGCATGTTGGGTACGGTACAAAAAACGAAACGGTTGGTGGCCGCACGGTGATAAACGTTGCACTACAAACCCAGGCAAAGGAGATGAATGAAGTTGTGGTAACTGCCCTGGGTATAAGAAAAGAGGCAAGAAAACTGGGTTACGCCGCCTCTACTGTAAAAGTTGAAGAAATCGCCCAGAATCGCACGACCAACCTGATGACTTCTTTAGAAGGTAAAATAGCTGGTTTGGAAATTGCTCCTCCCACTGCGGGTGCGGGTGCAAGTAACCGGATTCGTTTGCGTGGGCAGTCCGGTTTTAATGGTGGAAATAATGCGCCCTTGATGGTTATTAACGGTCTGCCAATGGATCAGGGTGCCCGTAGTGCCGAGGGTGGTAGCCCTGCTACAGATCAGGGCGACAATCTGCAACAGGTAAATCCGGATGATATTGAGTCAATGACCGTACTGAAAGGAGCAACAGCAGCAGCGCTTTACGGTTCAAGAGCTTCAAATGGCGCCATTATTATCACTACCAAAAGTGGCGCTAAAAATTCGAAATTTAGCGCGGAACTTACTTCAAACTTTGCTACTCAGAAGATTCTTGATTATACAGATTACCAAACCGAATACGGTACCGGTTCTAATGGTGTACGTCCTTCCACACAGGCTCAGGCGCAATCATTCGGTAACCTGGCATGGGGCGAAAAATATGACGGTGTTCCTACAGTCCAGTATGATGGTGTTTTAAGGCCTTATCTTCCTAATAAAAACCGCATGAAGGAATTTTACAACACGGGAACCTCCTACGTGAATACGTTAGCGCTTTCCGGTGGCAACGCCTCAACAAGCTACCGGGTATCTTTTTCAAACCAGGATACCAAGGGTGTTTCCCCTGGTAATACTTATCATAAAAAGATCTTTAACTTAGGACTCAGCAGCAAGGTTACTGATAAGCTGACGCTTCAGGTGAATATTAACTATACCCACGAGGAAAATAATAATCCTCCGCTGGTGGGCGCTCAGGGTATTGGCTTTTCCAGCTTTCTTAACCGTATTCCATTAACGGTTGCAATTTCAACGTTGAAAACGAGTGTTCAAAATCCTGACGGTACCATATTATCAACCAACCCCTTTAATAACCTTTTGACTAACCCGTATTATCTTATCGGGCGAATGTTTGATAAAACCAAAAGGGATCGTTTGTTAGGTACAGTTTCCCTTAGGTATGATTTCACTAAATGGTTGTATCTGCAGGGGCGTGTAAATGCTGACTTCGGGTACAATAACAATGAAGCTAATAATCCAAGTAATTATGCACCTAATGCACCCATCAATAGTGCCACCGGTGGCTGGGCGGGTAGTTACAATGTTTCCACGGGTTACAACAAAGAAATGAATAGCGACTTTCTGTTAGGAACGAGCCACAAAATTGGCAATTTTTCAATAGACGCAAGCGCAGGTGGCAATATGTACACAGTTAACAGAAGCCTTTCCACCCAAAGTGTTACAGACTTTGTAGTTAGAGACGTTTATACCATATCAAATGGCATTACCAAAACCCAGGATTACGGTATTAGCAGATCGCAGGTAAACTCTTTATATGCTTTTGCAGATGTTGGTTATAAAAACTTCCTTTTCCTGAATCTTACTGATCGTACTGACTATTTTTCTGTGCTTACGCCACCAGGTTCAATAGTTGCTAACCCGAAAAATTCTTTCAACTATCCATCTGCAAGCGCCAGTTTCATTTTTTCCGAATTGCTACCTAAAATGAAATGGCTGAATTATGGTAAATTAAGAATGAGTTATGCACAGGTGGGTAACGCAAACGGGGTGGCTCCCTTCAGCAGCCAGTTGAGCTACACAATCGCGTCACAACTGTTCGGCACCTATCCAATCGGAACTATTGCTCTTAACGGAACTGATCTTAACGGAACTACTCCAAATCCGTTAATAAAGCCTTACAGTCTTAGCGAAAAGGAAATAGGTTTGGAATTAAGAACCTTAAACAGCCGCCTGAATTTTGATATTGCCGTTTATGACAAGAGGACTACTGATCAGATTTTGCCGGTTGCTTTATCAACCGCTACAGGATATGGTACTAAATATGTTAACATCGCAAAGTTGAAAAACACAGGCGTAGAGGTTATGATTGACGGAACACCTGTTAAAACCTCAAACTTTAGCTGGGGTGTATCGGTAAACGGATCCTATAATACTTCAAAAGTATTAGCATTAAATCCGGGGCAAACCCGTCAGATAGTAACTTTTTTTAACGGCACAGGAAACGAGTTTATAGGTTATTTAGCGTATGATGTTGGAAAAGAAATGAACCAGCTGGTAGACTACACATATCTCCGCAATGATAAGGGACAAGTAATGTTAAATAGTGCAGGAGGACTTCTGCCTTCAAAAACTATGGTAAATTATGGTAGTGCAAACTACAAATGGATCGGTGGGATAACAAACACATTTATTTGCAAGTCATTGAGTTTATTAATTCAGGTTGATGGTAAATTTGGCGGCAATGTGTTTTCGTCAACAGCATTAAACGGTTTAAGATCAGGTCAAGGCCAGGCATCTTTAACAGGTCGCAGTGGGGTTATTTTCGATGGCGTGTTACCTGATGGATCTCAGAATACAAAATCAGTTGCTGCGCAAACATTTTATGCTCAATATCGTTCTCAAAATATAGGAGATCCGTTTGTTTTCAGCAGCGACTTTATCAAGTTAAGAAATATCACTCTTACCTATGACTTTACCCGTTTTATGAATAAAAATGTAAAGTTTGTGAAAGGGCTAACCTTATCTGCTTTTTGCCGGAATGCTGCTTTACTGATGAAACATATACCTACAGTTGATCCTGAAGCTTTCGCTTCAACAAGCGACAGCCGTCTGGGATATGAGCAACATACTGAACCAACAACCCGGACTCTGGGGCTTAACTTAAATGTGAAATTTTAAAATTATCTATATGAAAAAAATTAGTTGTCTTATAATCTCCCTTGCTACAGCGCTTTGCTTAGTGAGTTGCACAAAGGGGTTTGAAAAGAAAAATCAAGACCCTTATGCCATTACAAAAATTGACCCGGGATTGTTATTTACCGGAGCAGAACGGGGTATGAATATTGGCAGTTGGGATGGAGAACAAACCATCGAACAACAATATATAAATGCGTATAACGCAGGCGCTACAGCAGGGTTTCAATTTAATCTGGACATAGATGGTTATAGCAACGATCGTTGGGGTGCTTATGTAGGTGTTATCAAACCTTTGGTACAAATCATCAATATTGTTAAAGACAATCCGGCCAATAAAAACCAGTATAATATGGTGAGGATATGGAAAGCGTTTGCGTTTATGACGCTTGTTGACACATACGGTGATGTGCCTTACAGCGATGCAGGAAAAGTATACCTGGAAGGGATAAGCTATCCAAAGTATGATAAAATGGCCGATATCTATGCCGACCTTTACACTGAGCTTAAAACGGCTGCGGCGGCTTTGTCTGCTTCAAATGAATATGTAACCGGTGACTTATTTTTTGGTGGTTCAACCACCCCTACCCCTGCTTTAATAACTGCACAAGTGGCCCATTGGAAAAAAATCGGTTACTCTTTAATGCTGCGTTTAGGAATGCGCTACTCAAAGTTGGATGCCGCCAAAGCTGCAAGTATTGCACAGGAAGCATTTGCAGGCGGTGTCATTCTATCCAACAGCGATAATGTTGTTGTCACTCAATTTAATGGTACAGTTCCCAACGGTTTTTCTAACCTGCAGCGGAACATTAGTCCCTATTTTTATTATTTAGCTGAGCCTTTTGTTAACCAGTTAAAAAGCACTGCTGATCCCAGGTTAAAGTATATCGGGGCCAGCTATGCCAATCCTACAACAATCAGCACCACACCTGATACCACAACAGCTAACCAATATGGATTTCCGGTGGGGTATGACGCGGTAACCATTTTAACCGCTCCGGGTTCCAGAGGCGCTAAAGGCGGAGGACTAAACTACACACAGCTTAATTACCAGGTAATGGTGAGTACTGTTGCCCCTGCTCTTTTTATTACTAATGCGCAAACCCAATTATTATTGGCAGAAGCTAAATTCAGGGGGTGGATTACAGGTGGCTCAACAACTCAACAATACTATGAAGCCGGTGTGAGAGCTGCTATGGATGACTGGAACTTGTTTCCCGGCACATTTAGCCCCGCCGTATCAAACACAGAAAAAGACAACTACCTGCTTGGCCCTGCAGTTGCATATAATGATGCAAACGCACTTAAGCTTATCAATACACAATACTGGATATGCTCTATAACAAACGGCCCTGAAGGTTTTGCTAACTGGAGAAGAAGCGGGTTCCCGGCATTGGCACGTAATACGTATAACGATGACTTAGTCCCAGGCGGCGGCTTTGTAAGACGCATGTCTTATCCTGATGCTGAAAAAGCCTCAAACGCTGACAACTATAAGGCAGCGGTTGCGAGCATGGGCGGCGATGGATTAACACAACGCGTTTTCTGGGATAAACCTTGATAAAATAGCAAGGCGATTATGTTTATTGAACACCTGCACGTCTATGTTATTACAAGTCGTGTTCAACTTCCAACGAAGAAATGTGGGGCCGGTTAGAGCAGGTCTGACGGTCATTAAAACAGATTTGAAAAAATTTGCCAATTCAAATTTATTAACACCATAGACCGTACATGAAAAAAATAGTTCTGTCAATAATTGCTTTTTTCGTTGCTTTCTTATCGGTTACTGCGCAGTATGGCCAGTACGATAACGCCAAAACAGTTCCGCCCTTTAAAATATTTGACAACCTTTATTATGTAGGTATTGACTGGGTCAGTGCATACATCCTAAAAACTGACGATGGCCTGGTATTGATAGATGCACTGTACAGGAATTACCCTGCGCACATAATTCAGTCGGTAAAAGACCTTGGGTTTAACCCAAAACAAATTAAATACATTCTATGTTCTCACGGGCATTTTGATCATTGCGAAGGCGCGGATACGCTTAAAAAAGTGACTGGTGCCCGTATCGGGATGACGGAAACCGACTGGCAGATAGCTGAATGGAAAATAAAGAATGATTATTCCAATGTAAATACCCGCCTCACACGTGACTCCGGCGACCTTGTTATTCGTGATGGTGATTCGCTGCAACTTGGAAGTACTACTATAAAATTCTATATCACACCGGGTCATACCCTGGGCGTACTATCTATGTCTTTCCTGGTAAAAGATGGAAGCGACACTTACAAGGCATTTATGCTGGGCGGAGTAGGATTAAACTTTGAAGGTGTAAAACAGACTGAAGTTTACCTGCAGAGCATGGATCGGCTGATAAAAATGAAAGACGTACAGGTAAGTATCACAAACCATCCCGATCCGGGAAAAATATTTCAAAGAGCAAGTCGTCTGCAAACACGAAAGCCAGGCGAAGCCCATCCTTTTGTGGCCCCGGGAGATTTTCAAAACTGGTTAAAAGAATTACGGACAAACGCAGAAAAGAAATTGGTAGAAGAAAAAGCAAAGGATACCAATCAATAAATTAGGTTATTTTCGGAAAACCTGCAGGCGGTATGATTGCCATCTATGAATGCTGTATGTATACAGGTCTTGATGTAGCAGAAGTAAACGGGTTTTTGGCCTTATAGCCAGCTTTACACCAAACCCTGCTCAAAGCATCCTCAACGGAATAATAAAATGTCCATGTATTGTTGGAACCGGTTCAAAAATTAGTCTGCTTATTGTATTGGAGGAGCCAGCAACGTTGACCACCAAAAGCCCGGGCGGATAGACCACCAATAGCATTTATTAATTCTAAATAATCGTATTGACTTTCAATGAATCGAGGTGGTCAAATGAATTCGGCCAACTATGGTCTGAGAAAATCGGCGCGTGTGATCAAAGTGACCCGTCGCATGCACTATGCCCGCACAAATAAATTGGCAGAGTCTCGACATTCTGCTTTTTTGTTTTTGAGAATTAATTGAGCTGTAACTGGTTATAAAAAAATATGCGGACGGCGTCCCGCCCCCCCCGGGGATACAGTTTAAACACGCTCTGGTAGCGGGTTTCCACATTTAGGTTCATATTGAAGATCCGCAGATTATTTGACAATATTCATGTAAGGCAGTTGTATTGTCGCAAGTATTGCATCTTGGAAAAGTCTTGACAAAAGATTGAAAATCAGTCTGGATATTTTTTTAATATAAAACGATTACATTCGTATATGCGACAATACACACGTTGTGCGCCATGGCAGGACAGCAGCGCAAAAGTTCATTGTATGCAGTAACTTTAGTTACTCAAACGCTGACTTCTATTTATAAACTTTTAAATTTAAATCGCATGAAAGTTAACAAAGAGGAAATTCCAGTAGCAATGGAAGCTCCCGGTACAATAATGAGAACCCTTAAGGGGTTTGGAGGTATGACCGTCGGTTTTAACCAACTTCCAGCAGGTACAGATTTCGCACCATTATTACAGGGACTAACAAATAATAGCTGCCAGTGTCCGCACTGGGGATATATGGTTGAAGGTGAGTTGCTAATAAGATATGATGATGGAAAAGAAGAAACGTTAATCACTGGCGATGTTTTTTACATGCCGCCAGGACACACCGCCGTAGTAACAAAAGACATGAAGTTTTTAGATTTTAGCCCGGAAAAGGAGCTCGATGTGGTATTGGAACACATCGCAAAAAAGATGGCGGAATTTAGTAAGTAGATTTCCTTTTTGTTGCGACTTCTCTTTTAAATTTATGACCTACTGCGAAGGGCACAGCATAAGCTAATAAAAAATGATGGCAGCCATCTAATTTTTTAGTTTCATCAGCTTTGACAAAGCCACGACCGCACTACATTCGGTTTGGAAATATGGCGGGGCGAAGAATACATTCTCAACTTTTTAGTCGCTACTCGGCTTCAGTTGCAGCCGGCGAATAACGCCGGGTTGTAGTTCTTAACATTATCATTTGTAACTTTATTCAGCAGCAGTTATAGCCTGGCGATTTTCAAATACCGCCACATCGCCAAGCCGTACCGTTGTGCGTGTCATGCAACCGGGGCCTCTGATAACTTGAAAGTCGTAAAAATGAAAATAAAATTATTTATTGTATTGACAATTGCAGTCATCGTTTCTAATTTGGTAATTGCGCAACAAGGGGACAACACAAAAAAAGTAATGGATGGTTTTCCGCCAAGCCGTGAAAGCCAGGTAAGTTTTCAAAACTACCGGGACTTCCCTTATAGTCAATGGAGCTTTCGCAATCCAGGTGCGCCACTTCATATTTTAATGCTTCCACGTTCGGGGCATATGCATCAATATAAAACTTCTATTAAGCGAACAGCTATTGCCAATACATTAATAAAAGACAATACAGGAAAAAACAAAACCTTTGAAACAATATTCAAAGAGAACTACACTGATGGCGTGATGGTCCTGCAAAACAACACTATTCTTTATGAGCAATATTGGAATGGTCTCGATAAAGATTATCAGCACATGTGGTTTTCAATGACGAAATCACTTACGAGTTCCGCATTTGGCGTTTTGGTGGAACAAAAGAATATTGACCTTGCTGCTTCGCCGGCACAGTACATTCCTGAACTGAAAAACACTCCGTATGAAAGAGTAACGATACAAGATGCCTTAAACATGTCAACGGCTCTTGGCTTCAAAGAAAATTATACAGATACCAGTTCTTTCTTTTGGAAATACTATGGTACAGCAAGAGACGGATACTATATAAAGGGTGCTAGAGATGCAGACCCAATGACGACTGAAGTGTATGGCACATATGATTTTTTAGCAAAGTCTGTTACCCCTAATAATAATTTACATCCCGGTGAAGTGTTTGAATATAATGGTTCAAATGCAGATGTAATTGGATGGATGATTTCAAGAATTAGCGGACAACCCATTACTGATTTTATCCGCAAAAATATTTGGGCTAAAATTGGCGCTGAACATGATGCTATGATGGCTGTTGACCGGGCTTACATGGGAGTAGCAACAAGCGCCATGAATACAACTTTGCATGACGCTGCCCTATTTGGGTCATTAATATTAAACCACGGTAAGATTGATGGCAAACAAATCATACCGTTGCAATGGGTTGATGAAACACTTAAAATTACTGAAGCCGATAAAGTAAGGTATTTGAAAAATGATGTGTATGTAAAAGCCGGAATGCCTTGGATAGCCTATAAAAACTTCTGGTGGATACTTGATGATAAAAAAGGGGAATTTGCTGCAATAGGCATACATGGACAAGTAATTTATATAAACCGTTCAGCCAATTTGGTAATTGCTTACTTTTCTAGCCAACCTGTTGCAAGTAGTGCTGCCAGTAAGAACTTTTTACCCAAATTGAATGCCTGTAGAGAATTGAGTAAACAACTAATGAAATAATCGAACATTAAGAAGCACGAACACCCTACAAGGGGCAACGACTTTATGTTAGGCCAGAAAAGCAGACATTTGAATATATCTATCGAGCAGCAGAAGTTGGTTGGATTGTCGCCACAGTGGAATCCTTCATCATTTATCAACCATATTGATAAGATGATCGGGATTTTTTATTTCCTGTTCTTTGTCAGGTTTCGATTTTTACTATCTGGCATAATTAACTCTACTTGTAATCAGCCTCTTTAAGTAATGGAGCTATTTCATATTTAGCGTTCCATTCTTTTATGTGTTCTAAAATTGGCAAAAATGCTAAGCCTTTTTCAGACAACTTATATTCTACCCTTGGTGGTAGTTCCTTATAAGCCCATCTTTCCAATAGTCCATCTTCTTCCAATTCTTTTAACTGTTCGGTCAGCACTTTCCTTGAAATGTGTGGGATAATGGCATCTAGCTGGCCAAAACGAATAGTGCGGGTGCCAATGACATTTATAATTATCGGTTTCCATTTATTACCAATCGTACCAATAGCCCTCGTAAACGGGCAATTCGAATTGCAAAAGTTGTCGTCTCTCATACTGTTAAAAATTTGTAGTTACCCAATAGTAACCAGAACATACTGAAATGGTTACAAATATAAACTATCGAAGGTAACTTTGTGAAACAAATATAAAAATGAATGTAAATGAGTAAACTGAAAAACAAAGTAGCAGTGATTACAGGTGGTAATAGTGGCATCGGGTTTGGCATAGCCCAGGCATTTAATAATGAAGGTGCTAAAGGAGTTATTGTCGGCAGAAACCAGGAAACTTTAGATAGTGCTGTGGCTCAACTCGGAGATAATTTTATAGCCATAAATGCCGATGTAACCAATCTTGCCGACCTGGAAAGGGCGTTTAAAGAAACATCTGAAAAATATGGTAAGGTAGACGTGGTTGTAGCCAATGCGGGTGGCGGTGCTGTAGGAACGGTGGCAACCATTGACGAATCAGGCTATGACAAGACAATGGATGTAAACCTGAAAAGTGTGTACTTCACTGTTCAGAAAGCACTACCATATATGAATGATGGTGGTTCTATTATTCTTATCGGGTCAAATGCTGCACATCGGGCCTATGCGAATTTTACGCTTTATGGCGCTTCAAAAGCAGCTGTTATCTATTTTGCAAAAGGATTTTCGAGCGACCTTTTAGATAGAAAAATCAGGGTAAATGTAATAACACCAGGCACAACAGATACGCCAGCATTTGAAAAGTTTATTCCCGCAGAACAAATTGAAGCTGTAAAAACACAATTCGCAAGTGTAATGCCGACAGGAAGGATTGGGCAGCCATCTGACATTGGTCAAACAGCAGTTTTCCTGGCTTCCGATGATTCTTCGTTTATGCTTGGCGCAGAACTTCTTGTTGATGGTGGTATGACCTATTTGGCTAAGTAATCGAACCAAGCCGGAACGGGTTTTAACCCGTGCCATTAAATAATTAAAAAAAATTCAAAATGAGTAAACTAGAAAACAAAGTTGCGATAATAACAGGAGCATCAAAAGGAATAGGTGCATCTATTGCAAAACACTTTGCCGTGGAAGGCGCAAAAGTTGTTGTGAATTATGCCTCAAGCAAGGAAGGAGCGGATAGCGTGGTTAAAGAGATAACCGACAATGGAGGTATAGCCATTTCCGTACAGGCCGATGTATCTAAAGAAGCTGATGTAAACAGGCTGTTTGCAGAAGCAAAGGAGGCTTTCGGCATGTTGGATATCCTCGTAAACAACGCAGTCTTTCAGCAATACTTACCTATTGAACAGGCATCGGCAGCAGCTTTTCATCAACATTTCGATGTCAATGTTTTAGGCCCTGTACTTACCATCCAGGCAGCTTTGAAACAGTTTAGTGATAGAGGCGGCAGTATCATCAATATCAGTTCGGGAGCAAGCAAAATGCCGATGGCGGGAGTCGCGTTATATTCTGCAACTAAAGCGGCATTGGATGCTATAACGATTTCTTTGTCGAAAGAACTGGGTGCAAAAAACATTCGTGTGAATTCTATTTTGCCGGGCGCTACGGAAACTGAAGGTGCACATAGTGCTGGCGTCACTACTGGCAGCGAGGCTGAAAAAATGTTTGTTGCAAATACACCGCTTGGTCGCAGAGGCCGGCCCGAAGATATTGCGAAAGCTGTCGTATTTCTTTCTTCCGATGATGCAGCGTGGATTACAGGTGAGCAAATTTCCGTTTCGGGTGGTATGTATGGTTTTTAAACGGTGGCTTCACCAACTACTCACTAAAATAGTTGTTTCCCCACTGCGCAGGTTTATAATTCACGCTATTAAATAAGTAAAAAATAAAATCAAAATGAGTAAATCAGAAAACAAAGCAGCGAGCTACGCAATAATCGGCTTCGGCAAAATTGGCCAGGCCCTGGCAAAGGCGTTTGCCCGCAACGGCATCGAAGTATCCGTTGCAACCACGCGCGACCCGAAAAGCTTCGCATCCGCCGCGGCCGTGATAGGACCAGAGATCATTCCCACGACACTGACGGAGGCTATCAAGGCGGATACCATTTTTTTGTCTGTGCATTTTGAATCACACCCGGATGTGGCAAGGGCACTCCCAAACTGGCAGGGGAAGACCATCGTCGACGTGACCAATGCCTACGGCGTGCCCCCTGAGAAACTGGGTGGACTGCCTTCTTCCAAATTTGTCGAACAGGCTTTCACTGGTGGAAAACTCGTTAAGGGCTTCAACCATTTGATAGCTGCCATTCTTGATCAGGACCCGGCCGTACATGGTGGGAGAAGAGTGGTGTTTCTGGCAAGCGACAATGACGGCGCAGCCGCGGAAATTGGTGAGCTTGCAAAAAATCTCGGTTTTTCAGCAATCCAACTTGGCGGGCTTTCGGATGGCGGACTGCTTGTGCAGGCGCGCGGAAATAGTTGGGGTAAACTGATCTTTAAGGACCTGGTCAATTTTGACTGATCAATCGTTATCGTAGATTTCAACGCAATCCAACCGATTCAGGAAAGCGGGCAACAATGCCGTGCCGGGTAAACTTGAGCACACGCGCTGGTAGTATCAGAACGTCCTTCGTGGAATTAGTTTGACCATGTTGATACATGTTTATCTAAAATTAAGAAATGCTGCTGGTGGTCTATCCGCTCAGTCGCCTTAGATGATCAGCACCACTGGGTGTCCGCTGCTATAACAGAAAGAAGAACAGGATACGATAAAAATTGCAGACAGGCAATCAGGCTGTTGTGTTGCTTTTATGTTGTTCCCACACTTTGGTAAAAGCAATGCCATAATACAATATCATGGCAGAATAAAACATAAACAGCAGCAGCAACACTATGGAAGCGGAAGCTCCATAAATATTATTGATGTTATTGTAGGTGAGTAACAGGTGTAAAATAATTTTTCCAACAGCAAACAAGACGCTGGTAAATAAAGCGCCAGTCCAGGCAATGCCCCATTTTGGCCGACTGTCGTTGAGATACCTGAAGATAATTAGGAACCAAATTGCAGTGACGAGTGTAGAAATGATGAAAGATAATAGCTGGTTGAAAGTGCCGGACAAAGAAGGGGCTATCTTTACGAAATAATTTCCAATAATCACCTGCACGGTTTCAATAAAAGCGCCGGTTGAAAATAACAAGCCAGTCACGAATATTACTCCCAGCGATTGCGATCTTGATTGCAAACTTGCAATTACTTTTGTTTGGGGAGTCTGTTTGTGAACTCCCCATATTTGGTTAATAGAACTCTTTATAATTTTGAACACCGTTGTGGCGACAAAAAGCAAAAAAATAAATCCAAACGCAGTGGCCACCCAATTGTAGGATAATTTTTTGACAGCCCGTATAACGGAAACTATTTGCCGCACTGCCTCCTGTCCAAAAATATCAGACAGGCTAACAAATAATTCATGCCTGATAGTTTGCGGATCGATAAATAAACTAAAAAACTGTACTAGTATAATGAGAATAGGGGGCAAGGCAAACATGGTAAAAAATGCAGTGGCACCGGCCATTTTTAAAGGGTCGTTTTCAAGAAAGAGCTTCAATGCATCCTTTAAAACGATACCAATCAATTTAAGTGAATTGCCCATAAAGTCTGTTTGAAAGCCATTCCGCAAAGCGAATTTAGGAGTAATTAGTCCTCTCGAACCGGCGTCGGAACTAGCTGCAATTTAGGAGAATAATGAACATCCCATATCTCAATTCTTACACATTCAAAGGAAAGATTTTCGTATATAGGACGATTACAGATTCTGATAAAATGTTTTCAAAATGATCAGTCCGTAATCTTTTCAAAGATCCTTCAACAACTTTTTTAATTCCCGCACTTTTTTGGGACCTGTAGCAACTAAGTGTTTTACAATTAAATGAAAATTAGTTCGGCTTAACTTTCACAATTGTCTTGTTATTCACTTTATCATTCATGAACCGTGTAAATCTGGTAACAGCTGTATACGCTTGTAGTGATGTGAGCCCTGCAGTCAATACTGGGAAAATATAATTATCAATATCATCTGATTTGTTACCGTAATTACTAATGATAGTGCGCATGTCTTCATTAATGTAAACAGTAACGGGCATAGGATTAGTTCTTGAAGTTAGTATAGTTTTAGGCCGATCAAATATTAAGAATTCACCATCAACCTTTTAGCATGTTCAATGCGTCTTGTTCCATTGTACTTAAATTATCACGAATTTTCTGCAGATCCGTATTTATATTAATTAAATTTTTCATTTAGCTGCTATATTTTATTCAGCTTTTTCGCTGCATTAACACCTTTCAATATATAATTTTCAAGTGCACTGTATGCAAAGTGTTGCAGCGTGAGGATCATTGATGAGCCTTTGCCCACTGGATAACTGTATTTTGGCGCTTTTTCAGTGATGATTTTTAAAACCTTATTCAGAACAGGTTCCGGCCCTGGCGCTTTCTCAAAAAATTGTGTTTGAGTATAAGCTGAAATTCTTTGCCGGAATACATCATAATCTTTGATATCACCTATTGCGGAAGTTGCGCTATTAACAATATTTGTTTTAAAACTCGAAGGTTCAACCATGCTTACCCTTATGTTGAATTGGTTTAGCTCAAGACGCAGGGCTTTAAAGTATCCTTCCAGGGCGTGTTTTGAAGCAGCGTAATAAGCGACATTAGGAAGACTAACCAACCCAAGCAGAGAACCAACGGTAATTATTTTGCCTTGCTTTTGCTTTCTAAAATAAGGCAGCAACGCATTCGTAAGTTTAACGGTACCCCAAAAATTGGTTTCAAATTGCTGTTTGCCTATTTCAATTGAGGTTTCTTCAGCAAGCCCTGTCACTAAGTATCCGGCATTATTTATAAGTACATCCAACTTACTGATTTGACTGAAGAGTTGCTTGCCAAAAGATTCGATTGAATTGTCGTCGGCAATGTCCAGGGCTAATAATTTAAAAGGCAGTTTGGCCTCATATTTTTCCGGGTTACGACTTGTTCCAATAACCTGGAAACCACTTTCATGCAGCTTTTTGGCGATCAGGAGTCCAAAACCTGATGAAGCGCCTGTTACTAAAATTGTTTGTTTCATGTGTCAGTGTTTTATAATATTACTTGCATATTGCAAGTGTAAATGTAAACAATACTTGCAATATGCAAGTAATATTTGAAAAGTATTTTTATGAACAAAACGAAAAAAAATCAGATTGCCCTGTTAGCAATTCGCTTGATTTATGGGAAATATGTGGTCGCTTTTGATTATCAGTGATTTAATGTTTACAAAATGGTGTACTTACAGCGACTTTTAAAAGGCCCGGAACGTACAGTCACAAATATTTTGGCTTCAAGGCTACAAGCCCTTGAAGAAAATAAGATCGGTGAAAAACCAGAGCATCCGGGTAGTAAAGCAAAAATGTTATACAAGATAACCAGGAAAGGAATTGACTTACTGCCTGTAATGATCGAAATAAACATATGGGCTGAAAAATATTTTCTTATACCAGAAGACAGAAAGGCGATGTTAAAGAAGTGAAAATGGATAAGGCTGGATTTATTAAAGCAATGACAAAACAATGGATGAGTTGAACGTTCAGTTAACGCCAAATATTATTACATAATCTTAACTTCAAATCCATTAAAACAACACGATAGAAGAAACCACTTTTTTCCAATAACACCTGATAGTATGTGAACACAGAACAACTAATGGTTATTGATATCGCCCGGAAAGCGGCAGTAAATAAAGTGCACACGAACATCCCGGTTGCCACGATAAATGACAATGTAGTAAGAATGAGTGTGATGACGGAACCTTATTTCTGGCTTTTCCATCCTAATTCAGACGAAACTTTTTTAGTGATGGAAGGCTCGGTATTTATTGATCTGGAAGACAGACACCGTTGAACTCTTTCCGGACCAGTTATTTACCATACCCAGAAACGTTATACACCGCACAAGGCCCAATGGTGGGAAAACATTTGAGCCAGACTAGTAATCCTGCTCAACAAAATTTTATGTTTTATCTGACGTTGAAAGCAATGGTGCGAAATTAAGTCTGGACCGGCTCAGTTTAACATTCGGTAATCATTAGGCGATTGCCCCACCTTTTGTTTAAAAAGCCGGGTAAAATGTTGCGGGTATTTAAAACCCAATTCGTAGGCAATCTGACTAACCGATTTACTTTGATCAAATATTTTTCCTTTTGCTACGTCGATCAGTTTTGACTGGATGTATTCCTGTGCGGTTTTCCCGGTCTCTTTTTTTATTAGATCGCCAAAATACCCTGCGGATAAATTTAATTCAGCGGCGCAATAACTTACAGATGGCAACCCGATAGTCTGAGGTTTATTACTCTGAAAATACTCATTTAACAGGGTCTCAAATCTTTCCAAAAGACCTTTGTGTACATTGTCGCGGGTTATGAATTGACGCTCGTAAAAACGGGTACAATAGTTTAAAAATAATTCTATGTTAGATATAACCAATTTTTTACTCTGCTTATCTATTGGATGTTCAAGTTCATATTTAATCTTGGAAAAGCATTCGAACACAATTTTTCTTTCTCTTTCTGATAGGTGTAATGCTTCATTGGATTGATATCCAAAAAAGCTGTACTCCAGCATATGACGGCCAAGTGAAGTTCCATGTAATAAATCAGGATGAAAGACAAGTGCATATCCTTTTGGCTGATAAAATTCGCCGTTGCTATTCACCCCTGCCACCTGTCCGGGTGCAAGAAAAACCAATGTTCCTTCCTGGTAGTCATAGGTATGCCTGCCGTATACCAGGTCTCCGCATTTTACTTCTTTTAAAAAAATGGTATAAAACCCGAAATACATTTTCGAGCCCTGCCGTGGATCCGCTTTGGACAAATCTACAACACTCACCAGCGGATGCAGTGTTTCATTATTGTTGAAAACATTGTAATCATTAACTGTCTCAAAGCGGCGCAGGGTATCCATATAATTGCTGTTTTTCTCAATTTAAAATTAGCGCATTATTCATCTTTTCACCATCCGGAGCATCCAAATCGGGGATATTGGTATGACAAACCGGGATCTGTATACCATTTTGGCCAAATAAGGTAGTGACCTTTATACATTAAGTACACAAGCCCATAGCCTGAAAAAATTTTGCCAACCGAATAAAAGATTTATAATGAAGCATTTGTTACTACCTGGTTTTAAGATGATCATTATCACATGCTTTTTGTATACTCAGCAAACTAAAGTCCAGGCTGAGAAAACTACTAATGATTTATCTCTTGAGACAAACCCTATAGTCCGTACGGTTTCCGGAGTTTTACGGGGTGTACAAGAAGAGGATATTAATATTTTCAAGGGCATACCTTACGCCGCTGCACCGGTTGGAAATTATCGCTGGCGTCCACCACAACCTTTTCCCGCATGGACCGGAGAGCGTGACGCAAGTAAGTTCGGTGCCGACTGTCCCCAGCCCGGTTTTCCACGAGGCGCGGACTCAATGTCGAAAACATCATCTGAAGATTGCCTTTTTCTGAACGTATGGTCACCGGCCGGAATTAAAACGGGTGCAAAACTACCTGTAATGGTTTGGATTCATGGCGGTGCTTTTGTATTTGGCAGTGGTTCACAGCCCGTTTTTTCTGGTAAACAGTTTGTAAGACAGGGCGTCATTTTAATAACTTTCAACTATCGTCTCGGACGATTGGGCTTTTTTGCTTTCCCTTCGCTGAGCAGTGAGCTTCCGGAAGAACCTAAGGGCAATTACGGCAATATGGATCAGATCGCTGCACTTAAATGGGTTCAACAAAATATCGCTGTGTTTGGGGGCGATCCAAACAACGTTACCATATTCGGAGAGTCTGCAGGCGGCGTTTCGGTTCATTCACTTCTGACAATCCCCGCAGCGAAAGGGCTTTTCCACAAAGCGATCATTGAGTCAGGTGGTGGACGGAATGGTGTTCTCACTGGCAGACCGATAAATAAAGAGAATGCCGATTCATATTACCCGGTTTCGGCGGAAACCATTGGGGTTAACTTTGCCCGCAAACACGGAATTACTGGAACTGACGAAGATGCATTGTCGAAGCTCCGTGCGCTAACGGCTGCTCAAATTGTCGATGGCGGTCAGGAGAGCGATGGCCCTGGTGGACCACTTATCTATCCGGGTCCGATTCTCGATGGTAAGCTGGTGACAGAGACAGCCCAGAGCGCATACGAGACAGGAAGGCAGGCACGTGTGCCGATCATTATTGGATCGAATAGTGCGGAAGTGCCTGCAGGTTTTGTAAATGCCAGTTCAAAAGAGAATTTGTTATCACTGTTTGGCAACATGAAAGAACAGGCAGCTGCTGTTTATGATACTGATGGCAATACCGATCTGGCCAAAATGCTCACTTTGGTCAATACGGACAAGGTATGGGCGGAACCGGCCAGGTTTACAGCAAATGCCTGCACCGCCAGTGGTGACGCTGCGTATATTTATCTTTTCTCTTACGTTTCCCCCACAATGCAGCAAATGATGCGATATGGAGCAGGGCATGCATCTGAAATACCCTATGTATTCAACAACCTCAGCGCAAGAAATGGCGCTACTATATTACCAAAGGACCAGGAAGTTGCAGCTATGATGAACAGGTACTGGGCAAATTTTGCTAAGACAGGCAATCCCAATGGAACCGGACTTCCAAAATGGCCTGTATATGATCCGAAAAAGAATGAGATCCTCGAATTCCGTTCCGACGGTTCGGCGGCCGGCGAATCTGACCCCCGCAAAGCGAGACTGGATATAATTGAAAAGGCTGTCACGTCGGGAAATTTACATTAAGTCGATTAATAGGCAACTACATAATAAAAAAGGCCCTATTCAGCGATAATGGTAGATAAAACAGTGATTGGTATACTATTCAACCCATAAGAACCAAAGAACTTTGCATTATAAAGAATATGATTTATGCGAAAAGTGACACTGAATAATGGCGTTGAAATGCCCATTGTAGGATTTGGGGTTTTCCAGGTAACAGATCTGGCGGAGTGCGAAAGAAGTGTAGCAGACGCTATTGAAGCAGGCTACCGGTTGATAGATACGGCCCAGTCATATGAAAATGAAGAAGCCGTTGGAAAGGCGATTAAAAAAAGTGGTGTGCCAAGAGAAGAATTATTTATCACCACCAAACTATGGATACAGTCGGATGGCTTGGAAGGAACGAAAAAAGCGTTTCACAATTCATTAAAGAAGCTACAACTGGATTATATTGATCTATACCTCATTCATCAACCATTTGGTGATGTGTACGGTGAGTGGAGGGCGATGGAAAAGTTGTATAAAGATGGCAAAGTGAAGGCCATCGGGGTTAGTAATTTTCAACCCGACCGGCTTATCGATTTAATTATTCACAACGAAATAGTTCCGGCGGTCAATCAAATTGAAACCCATCCTTTCCACCAACAAATTGAAACACACACATTCCTATTGGAGAATAATGTGCAGATGGAATCTTGGGGGCCATTTGCAGAAGGAAAGAACAATCTTTTTCATAATGAGCTACTGCTTACCATCGGCAAAAAATACAACAAATCAATTGCACAGGTGGTGATTCGTTGGCTGACTCAAAGGGGTATTGTTGCTATTCCAAAATCCGTGCGCAAAGAGCGAATGGAAGAAAATCTCAACAGCCTCGATTTTGAGTTGAGCGGAGAAGATATGGAAGCCATCAAAAAATTGGATACAAATGCCAGCAGCTTCTTTGATCACCGCGATCCTAAAATGGTAAAATGGCTGGGCGAAAGAAAATTGAATTGATAACCTTATAAAATAATAAGCAAATGCAAAAAAGATTATTGGGAAAAAGCGGGCTGGAGGTATCAGCACTTGGTTTGGGTTGTATGGGATTAAGTTTTGGCTATGGTCCAGCCACAGAAAAACAAGCTGCCATCAAACTCATTCGCGCAGCTTACGAAAAAGGAGTGACATTTTTTGACACTGCTGAAGTATACGGTCCGTATACAAACGAGGAATTACTTGGCGAAGCATTGGAACCCTTTCGGAAAAATGTAGTGATTGCAACGAAATTTGGTTTTAAAGAAGGTAAGACAGCATTGGGCATGGACAGTCGTCCTGAAACCATCAAGGCAGTAGCAGAAGCATCACTCAAACGTTTGAAGACAGGGGTCATTGATTTGCTTTACCAGCACCGTGTTGATCCAAATGTTCCTATGGAAGATGTAGCAGGAGCCGTAAAGGATTTAATACAGCAAGGTAAGGTGAGACATTTCGGCATGTCAGAAGCAAGTGTACAATCCATTCGCAAAGCACACGCAGTGCAGCCGGTAACGGCATTGCAAAGCGAATATTCTTTGTGGTGGAGAGAACCGGAAAAAGAAATTCTTCCAACGCTGGAAGAATTGGGAATAGGCTTTGTGCCGTTTAGTCCACTGGGCAAAGGATTTCTCACAGGAGCAATTAATGAAAACACCCAATTTGACAAAACCGATTTCCGCAATGTTGTTCCTCGCTTTTCGGAAGAAAACAGAACGGCCAATCAGAAGTTGGTTGACTTGTTGACTGCAATTGCAGCAGAGAAAGAAGCCACGCCGGCGCAAATAGCGCTTGCCTGGTTGCTTGCGCAAAAGCCATGGATTGTTCCGATTCCCGGTACCACGAAACTGCATCGCCTGGAAGAAAATATTGGAGGAGCGGATGTTGTGTTAACGCCGGATGATATCACGCATATTGATACAGCATTTGCATCTCTACCGGTACAGGGCGAACGTTATCCTGCAAGTTTGCAGCAAACGGTTGGCCGCTAAGTTGGTTACGGAAAATCAATCATTATACAAAAAACAAATTATGAAAAAGGTGTTTTATGTAATAATCGCTTTAGCTGCATTTTCCAAAGCGGCATTAGCACAGGATGCCACCATTTTCCCTAAAGGTGAAATTTCGACTACTGATAACCACACTGGAACAGTTTGGTTAAAGGAACTTAATCAACCAGACAGTATTTTTAAAATCAGCCTTGCACAAGCAAGTTTTGCACCCGGTGCAAAACTTGACTGGCATAGTCATCCCGGCGGGCAGTTCTTATTAATTACCGATGGCATTGGTTACTACCAGGAAAGAGGCAAGCCTGTTCAAACAGTTCGTAAAGGCGACGTTGTTACCTGTCTTCCTGGTGTTGAGCACTGGCATGGCGCTTCGCCTAAAAGCGCTTTTACTTACATTGGGACTACACCCACACAAAAAGGCAAAACCGTTTGGTTGAAAAGAGTGTCAGACGAGGAATACAATAGCGCAAAATAAAGAACATCATCGTCATATTTTCAGACCCTTAAAATTACAGCGTTATGAAATTACTACTTACCAATTTATTCTTCCTGCTAATCATGTTGCAATCTTCACAGGCTCAGCAAAGCAATGCAAGTGCCACGCCCCCAACAAAAGCTGAACAGGAGGTTTTAGATCTCTCCAAACAGAAATGGCAATGGATGGCCGACAAAAAAGTGGACACGTTGAATAACTTGTTTGTAGAAAAGTGCGTGTTTGTGCATATGGGCGGCACCTGGGGCAAAACCCAGGAGCTGGAGGTAATAAAAAGTGGCAATATCTGGTATAAACAAGCGGAAATTTATTCGGCTACGGTAAACATTTTTGGTAATACAGCCATCTTATTAAATGACATCGATTTAGTAGCAGTAGTTGGCGGAAACGAGGTGACCAATCCTTTTATGGTTACCGAGGTGTATCTGAAAGAGAATGGCAAATGGAAAATGGGCTCACTCACATTCTCACACCTGATGCGACCAGTAAAAATGAATAAAAAGTAGAAACATTAACACCTGTTCAATATAAAAAATGAAAACAGCAGTTTTATTTTTTGCAATCTTCAGTTTATGTATTTCAAATGACTGCTCCCATGCACAGGTTATGTCGTCAAAAAAAATATTGATTGTGTATTTGTCAAGAACAAATAATACCAAAGTGATAGCGGAAATTATTAAAAAAAATGTTGGCGGAAGGTTAGTAGCACTTGAATTAGAAAAACCTTACCCTGAAAATTATAAAGCCACAGTAGCACAAGTGGTAAATGAGAATGAAAACGGCTATTTACCTGCGTTAAAAACCCAGATTGACAGCATTCAAAATTACGATGTAGTATTCCTGGGATTTCCGACCTGGGACATGAAAATGCCGCCACCGGTAAAAAGCTTTTACACCAGTATAATCTTAGCGGCAAAACGGTGGTTCCTTTTAATACGAATGCTGGCTATGGTGTGGGTAGTGGTTTTGAAATGGTAAAAGAACTATGTCCGAATAGCAGAGTATCAGAGGGCTTTGAAATAAAAGCAGGCGCGGAAAAAGATGGTCAGTTTCTCGTTTTGAAAGGTGAAAAGGCAGCAGAAGCAGAAAACAAAGTAAGAATATGGTTGCGGAAAATAAAAATGATTAAGAAAACACCATAAGCAGCGCATATGACAATAAGAAAGATTCTTTTGGCCATGATATTTTTTGCGTCCTGTTTATCAAAACAATTGAATGCACAGCAACCGATGAATTCAGGTGAAACTTTAGATAGAAAACAGCAAAGCCTGGTAGCTATTTCAGCTTTAACAGCTAACGGTAACCTGGTTCCGTTGAAACAAGCGCTGGCCAAAGGTTTAGATGCAGGATTAACAGTAAACAAAATAAAAGAAGCCCTGGTTCATCTGTATGCATACTGTGGTTTTCCGCGAAGTATCCGGGGACTGCAAACTTTTATGTCGGTACTTGCTGAGCGCAAATCCAAAGGTATCAATGATATTTTAGGCGCTGAACCTTCACCGGTGCAGGATCAGCGCAGCAAATATGATCGGGGTAAAGAAATTCTTGAGAAACTTACAGGCGTTCAACAACAAAGTTCCCAAACCGGTTATTCGGCTTTTGCTCCGGCAATAGATACTTTTCTCAAGGAGCATTTATTTGCTGATATTTTTGAACGCGATATATTAAGTTTTACTGAAAGAGAATTGGTAACGGTCTCCGTGCTTGGCAGTCTTGATGGTGTTGAACCCATGTTGCAGGCGCATTTGAACATTTGTCTTAATGTAGGCCTTACACCCAACCAGTTGAAGCAATTTGTGAGTATATTAAAAGCAACTTCAGGTGACAACAAAGCACAGGTAGCAACGTCTGTTTTGGATCAGGTACTAAAAAAATAGCGATTCCAATATGTGCTGATGACTAGCAGGGTATTTTCAAAAATTTAAATGATTGCCGTTGAAAACTTTATTAATTAATTAGAGCAAAGTTTATGAGACGCCGACTTCCGGACACTTTTTTAACCCTGGTAATTGTGTTTTTCTTATTGACCAAAATTCATGGACAGACCCGCAAAAATTTTGGTACGGATGCCGTAACTATTTTTCCAAAAGGAGCAAAAATTAATAATGGCAACTTTACGGGTACTGCATATCTGCAAATGCTGATGGCTCCCGATAGCGTTAACTCAACGGCAATTGGAAATGTAACTTTTGAACCTGGCAGCAGAACAAAGTGGCATTCGCATGCCGGAGGGCAAATATTATTGGTTACAGACGGTATTGGGTACTACCAGGAAAAAGGCCAGGCCAAAAAAATACTTCGACGGGGTGATGTAATTAAATGTGCTGCCAATATTGTTCATTGGCATGGGGCAAGCGCAGATAGCTATTTTGTTCAGATTGCGGTAACCAATAATAGTAGGGGAGCTGTAGTTTGGTTGGGCAGCGTAACAGATGAAGAGTACCTTAAGTAATTAATGAATTTATATAATCCAGGTTGCGACTCAGTAATGGCTGAAAGAGATTGAAATGATGAAAGTGGACCCTACTAATTTCGTAACTTTAAATAGTGGGTTTATGAAAAAGTATCGTTCAACAAATAAATTGGCGGATATGACAAATCAACAAACACCGATCAGCAGGCGATCATTTTTGAAATCATCGGCCCTTGCCGGTGGTGGATTGATGATAAGTTTTACTTTTTTGTCTGCATTCAAATTTCCCGGTAAACCGAACAACCCCGATCTTCCGGAACAATGGAATGAATTAACCGGGTACATAAAAATAACCACGGATAACAGGATAAAAATTTATAACCCCAATCCGGAATTTGGGCAGAATGTAATGACTACACTACCTATGATTATAGCCGAAGAACTGGATGCAAACTGGCAACAGGTGGAAGTAGAAATGGGACGACATGACAGCACCAAACTGGGACCGCAATTTACCGGCGGCAGCAATTCAACAAGAATGTATTGGAAACCACTCCGCGAAGCAGGTGCTGCAGCCCGACTTATGCTGCTGGAAGCCGCGGCCCAAACCTGGGGGGTGCCAGTGGAAGAACTAACCACTAAAGCCGGAATGCTTTATCATGAAAAAAGCGGTAAATCAGGAACCTACGGAGAATTTGCGACAAAAGCAGCTGCACTTACCATACCAAAGGCTGTAAAGCTAAAAGACGTAAAGGATTTTACCGTAGTGCGGCATTCAAAGAAAAATGTGGAAGCTTCAAAAATAGTAAGTGGTAAACCGCTGTTTGGATTGGATTATAAACAGGAAGGCATGCTGATTGCCATGATTGAACATCCTCCTGCTTTCGGCATGAAGCTTAAATCTTTTGATGCATCGCAAACTTTGAAAATGCCCGGCATCAAAGATGTGTTTACTTTGAAATTGTATGAAGATGGTTTTGAACAGGGCGGTTTTGATACACGCACATTCAACGATTTGCTGGTTGTAGTGGGAAAGACCACCTGGGAGGTAATGAATGCGAGAAAGAAATTATTGCTGCAATGGGAACCGGTGAATGAAACGAAAGACAAGATAAATAAACGCGAAGTCATTGTACCCGCTGGCCTGGAAAGTTCAGACGAGCAGTATAAAAAAATGCAGGCAAGATCGAAAGAGCCTGCCACCGTGTTGCGAAAAGACGGGGACCCGGAAACGGCATTTAAAAATGCAGCGCAAATAGTAGAGCGTACCTATAATGCGCCGTTCCTGGCACACAACTGTATGGAGCCGATGAATTTCTTTGCCCATGTTACAGATGAAAAAGCTTTGTTGGTTGGACCATTGCAGGCGCCGGGGTGGATAGAACCTACGCTGTCAAAAATTTTGAACCTGCCAGCCGATAAGATTGACATTCAAATGACGCGGATGGGTGGTGGCTTTGGTCTGAGAGCATATGGCCATTACCTGGTAGAAGCGGCGCTTATCTCTAAAAAACTGAAAGCGCCTGTTAAACTGATGTACACCCGCGAAGATGATATGACTTATGGCATTTATCGCCCGATGTATACAGCCACCTACCGGGCTGCATTGGATGCAAATAAAAACTTAATCGCATTTCATGTAAAAGGCGGCGGCATACCAGAGCATGCCATACATGCAAACCGTTTTCCGGCAGGAGCCATTGACAACTATCTCGCAGAAGGCTGGCAGCTACCATCAAATATTACCATTGGCGCATTCAGGGCTCCGCGGTCAAATTTTAATGCTGCTGCAGAACAATCATTTTTAGATGAACTGGCAGAAGCCATGGATAAAGATCCAATTGATTTCAGATTGGAGCTTTTGAAACGGGCCAAAGAAAATCCGGTTGGTAAAAACAACGAATACAATGCTGACAGGTATGCAGGTATTCTGAACCTCGTTAAAGAGAAATCGGGGTGGAATGATCCTGAAAATAAAAAATACAGCCGCGGAGTTGCTGCATATTTCTGCCATAACTCATATGCTGCTCATGTTGTTGACATCGTGATGAAAGAAGGACGACCCTATGTGGAGCGGGTTTTCAGTGCCATCGATTGCGGTATTGTTGTTAACCCAGACGCAGCCACCAACATGGTAGAAGGTGCTGTGGTAGATGGAATCGGAAATGCCTTTTATGGAAAACTGAGCCATAAGGATGGTGCAGCAGAACAAAATAATTTTAGCCGCTACCGTATGATACGGCACAGTGAAGCGCCTGCTTCCATAGAGGTGCATTTTGTGCAGAATGATATTGACCCTACCGGGTTGGGTGAGCCACCTTTTCCGCCGGTATTTGGTGCGGTTGCAAATGCACTGTACAGAAGCACCAATAAAAGATATTATGACCAGCCTTTTCTCAACGAACTGACACAGCAAAATTATCAGTTGAATAAAGATTCAAAAGATAAAAAGGCATTTTAATTAACTGTTCACTTTCAATTGACAGCCATGATCAAATTAACTATCAACAGGAAGACCTATGAGACAGATGTTGACCCGAATACCCCCTTGCTATGGGTGCTAAGGGATACCATTGGCCTGGTGGGCACAAAATACGGATGCGGTGTTGCGCAGTGCGGCGCCTGCGTGGTGCACCTGAACGGTGAAGCAGTCCGCTCTTGTGTAACAAAGCTGAGCCGTGTAGCGGAACAACAGGTAACAACCATAGAAGGGCTGTCTGAAAACAATGATCACCCTTTACAAAAAGCATGGATGGAACTGGATGTTTCGCAATGCGGTTACTGCCAGGCGGGCCAGATTATGTCGGCGGCAGTGTTGCTGCGGGAAAATGCAAATCCAACAGATGAAGACATAGACAACGCCCTGGAAGGCAATATCTGTCGCTGTGGTACGTACCTGCGTATTCAAAAGGCCATTCATCTGGCAGCTGAGATACAACGAAAAAGTTAAGCATCAACAAAATTATCAGTAAGCAAAAAATTGAAACCGATGCAAATTTTTACGGTAAAAAGAAAGTTCTATCCTCATTACACAAAATCTTTGCTGGTACTAACGGTCATTGTAGGCGCAATTGCCATATTGACAAGCGGGTTCCGACTGAATAGTAGTATGGAAACCGAAGGCGGCGAAAATCCCATCAAACGCGATAGTGTTGCTTCCGTGGCTGCATTTATGAAAGTGTACACTGTATTAATGAGTCCACGCTGCATGAATTGTCATCCGGCAGGTGATATACCGCTACAGGGAGACGATGGTCATTTGCATACTATGTCACCGAAAAGAGGAAAGGACGGACATGGTTTGTACGCCATGAAGTGCAACAACTGTCATCAGCCAACTAATACGCCAGGCTTAAACACACCACCTGGTAACCCAAAGTGGGCATTGCCACCGTCAGAAATGAAAATGGTCTTCCAGGGAAAGACAGCACGTGAACTTGCGCTGCAAATCAGGGATTACAATCGGAATGGTCACAAAAATAAACAGCAACTTTTGGCGCATGCCCGCGATACACTGGTAAAAGCTGGCTGGCATATGGGCGAAGGCCGGGCAGCACCACCATTAAGTTATAGCGCATTTGTAAAAGCGTGGGATACCTGGATAGAAAAAGGATTGTATGCTCCTGCTAAATAAAAAGACTATTGCGATTTTATTTGCAAAATAATTTTTCTGTGCCGAAAACTGTGAAACGATTTACTTGATTCTATTGGTAGATTTTTTTACATTATATTTTGCATTCAAATAATTTTCGGTTGTTCGCTTATCTGCAATACCGGATTATCTTGTATAATTCCGTACGAACGTCTCTTCGCTTAAGAATGCCCGTTAAACCACATTCAATCCTGTTTTTTTTTGCAAAAACACGTCATAACATATGAATACAGAACAATTAATGGTTATTGATATCGCCCGGAAAGCTTTAATCAATGAAGTGTATACGAATATTCCGGTTGCCACGGTAAACGACCATGTAATAAGAATGAGTGTGATGACGGAATCTTATTTCTGGCATTTCCATCCTAATTCAGACGAAACTTTTTTAGTGATGGAAGGCTCGGTATTTATTGATCTGGAAGACAGAACTGTTGAACTGTTTCCGAACCAGGTATTTACCATACCCAAAAACGTTAGACACCGTACAAGGCCCAATGGCAGCAGGTCTGTAAACCTGACTTTTGAAAGTGCAAACATGACAACAATAAAAGTGCAGGACGGGGATCAAAAGGGATAAATTGAGGAACCAATGCTGTTGGTTTAAGTTTGTTTAGAAATGGCATACTGCCATAAAATATGAAACAACTACTTAAAGATTTCCTCCAAATATTATGGCCTCTTTTACCGAATACAGAGAACAACACCGTCGATAAATACCTTTAAATCAGGGATATTATGGATTCCAATTTTTCTTAATGAAATAGGTGGCTAAGGATCATTTATTTTCCGTGGGCCGAATAGTTTATCTATTCGGCTCATTATTTTACTATGATCGAGCCGAATAACTGATTTAATCGGCTCATGGCATACAACTGGCAACGAAGAAGGCATTAAAGGCTTTGAAGGTGGTATGAATGCGAGAAAATATATAAGCATTACAAAGACATCAAAAGCCACAGCCACAAGGGATATGCAGCAGTTATTGGAAACAGGTGTTTTTATTCTTGCAGGCAACGCTGGGGGACGCAGTACGAGTTACCAGGTAAATATTTAGTTCGCACAAGCAGGTCTGCACCCATACTAACCAGCAGCAATAACTGCTAATCGCCAAAATCTTTTTGTAAAGGTTAAGAAAACTTTAATGAAGTATCGCGGTCTATTTGGTAACGTTTATTTACTGCATCTTCGATGGTATGGGGCACGTTCATATTAAAACTTTGGGTTGAGATGGAAATTTGTTTTTCCCATGTGAGTTCATTTTCAAATGCAACGCTGAGTTCATCATCGGTCCATGGCGTTGTTTTCCACTCACCCAGGTATTGTTGGTGCTCTTTTTTTGCCGGGAGTTTGTTTTTGAGCATTTCCAGTAACAACATACGCACCAGCTTTCTGTCTTCTTCATTGGTAAAGGAAGAGGTTTTAAAAAGCGGTAAAATTTTATTGACAGCAGATAGTATTGAATCATTGATATGATTCTGCTGTTGTGATTCCCAGGAGTCGCGGAATAGATTTCTTGGAATGCCCACCCTTGTGGAGACCCAGTTCCGGAGCGCCACAAATTCAGTATCACGTATTTCATCGCAAACTATAGAACCAAGCAGCGATGACGCAATGTACTCGTAGATACACCAACCGCGATCAATATAATCTGCAGAATGTAGCACAATTACATTTTGAATGAGTTGGCTCATATACTTCAGTATGCCCTGCAACTGGATGGCCTCATTTGCATTCAAAGGTTCCTGCGGAAAAGAAGCGTAGTCATAAATAATGAAACAGTCTTTTAGCGCGCGAAGCTTTTGAAGTTGGTTGCCGGAAGGGTCCGGATGCTCCCTGGTTTCCCACCGGTGAGAAATAAAAAGTACCGGATGGGTGAACTGGCTTTCCTGTATTTCGCTAAGAGCGTCTTTCTCATCCGGCTTCAGTTCAGCGAGCTTTTTCCTGAGTAAGCTTATTTCCCCGGCGTGCTGAACATGAGACGGACATGCGTACGTAACGCTGACAAATTTTTTTGACCATTTCGCCTTTACGCGCAGCTTTTCTGCCTCCCATATTCCATCACTAACGGTAACAACCGTATGTTCATACACGGGTATTTCAAGTCCAATTTTACGGGTCTTATGAAAAAGTGAGGGTGCTACTTCAACGGTAAATGATTTGTATACCTTTATTTCATCGGAGTCTAATTCCCTCAATTTATTTTTATCGCTCACCACCTGTTCATACGTTTGTTTCAGTTGATTAATTCTTTGAAGCCCTGCCAGGTAATCATAGTAACTCAATGCTTCAAACTCCTGGTATTTTGGGAATTTATCCCAGGTTTGCAGACTGCGGCTATCCACCAGTTTTATTGCATGCAAAAAAACTTCCTGAGTGGCGGATTTTGTTGAAGAATTGCCTGCCTTAAACAAACTGCTCAGAAGTGTAAACAATGATGTCATGGTTCAGCGCATTTCATCAAAATTATCAAAATAATTGATCAGGAATCACATTTGTAATGCGGCATTGGGTGAAGCCGGGGATTATTACTTTATGATGCCGGACAAGATGTTATTGATGATGCAGATTGTTTTTAAGATGATTCTATTTTGAGATTTTGGACCCGTTTGTACTTGCAGTAAAAAGCAACTATCAGGCCTGGTAAAAAACTGCACACCAAATACCACGATTAGGGTATAGCGTTGCTTTTTGAATTTTCCAACCTTCGTTTATTATCCGGGGCCAATGATAACGCTGCAATTGAGGAATGTTTTCAAAATATCATTATCTCACCATTAAACCTTTTGTTATGCCATGTACACCAGACATGATTGAGAGGGCACTACTCTGCGCCTCGGAATTCAGGCTCACTTCATTTACCGCCACACCCGCCACTGTTACACCCGGGCAGCCAGTCACGCTTAAATGGACCACGGCCCATGGCGGACAATGCGCTGCAACATTCCGTATCAACGGAATCACCGTACCCGCATCGGGCAGCAAGACAGTGAACCCACTGTCAGATACCACCTATACCTTTTCGTTGCAAAGCCAGTGCAATATTACACGCACCCTGGGCCGGACAACGGTGGATGTGAATGAAAGTTCCTGCCGTATCACTTCCATTCCCGAGAGCCTGGTGCGCGGCCAGGTGATCAGCGTGGTGGATGCCAATATCAAGGAGTTCAACGATTCCAGTAGCAACGATCTCAGCAAACGCACGGAGACGCAGGTAGAGATAGATCCCCTGGGCATTTCCATCAAACTCCGGTTGGAAGCTTCTATCAACAATTTTCCTAATCCGGATCTGAATGTAGACATGAAAATTGGCCTCGGGGTAGGACCGGGCAATACCGTGTCAGTGTTTTATCGTTCGTTCTCGGTAGATGTAGACTGGCCCTGGTGGGTTACTGCCATTAGCCTGGGCATCACCAAAATCGTAGAGGAAATAGTAGAAGGCCGCATAGAAGGGAAAATAAAAAACCAGATACTCGAATCCCTTAAAACGCAGATCAATAATGTGGCAAAGCAGATACCCGGTGTGCTGGCCAGCATACAGACGCTGCAGGATGAGCTGCGGCTGAAAATCTGTTGAGGAAACAATGATCTGAATTTTTTCCGGTAAACAGGTTACAGAAAAAATAGCATTTAAAAAAACAAATCCTTTTGCCATGGCGGAAGGATTTGTTTATTATGAAGGGAGCGTGTTGCTTTCTTCAACCTCTCAAGTGTAATTCCTGAACCAATGGATTGCTTCCATGGTCAGCATCCGTCTTTTCAAATCTGCAAAAGTTCAATTTCGATAAAAATGCCCCATTAAGTAATTTTTTTTCGATGCGTATAGTGAATTTTGCAACCGGTTTTTATGTAAAAAATGCATAACACACCCGTCAAAAAAGATTGCTATTTATTTTGCCCGGCAATTATTTTCTGCGTCCATTGCTTAGTGGCATCTACCAACAATGACATGGTGTCTTTTTTACCGGCCTTAAACGAATGATCCGCTCCTTCCAGTTTTATCAGGCTGGCTGATCGAAGTGGTTTGCAGACTGCTTCAATCAGATCCCAGGTTGCCAATGCATCTTTGGTGCCTTGTAAAAAAAGCATCGGCAATTTTATCTGTTTTAAATGTTCTGCACGTTCGGTGGAAGGTTTGCCGGCAGGATGAAGCGGGAAACCATAGAAAATAATGCCGCTGACAGTAGCCTCATGATTAGCCGACAAGTATTGAGAACTCATTCTTCCGCCAAATGATTTGCCTGCAACGAATAGCGGAATTTTCGGAAACAATTCCTGCGTCTTTGCAATGGCCGCTTTAATGGCCTGATGCGCGATGGCAGGCGAATCGGGCCTTCCTTTTTTATTTTCTGTAAAAGGAAAATTGAAACGTACAGTAGCGATCTCCAGCGCTGCAAGCCGTAAAGCCAGTGTTTCCATAAAGGAATGCTCCATTCCTGCACCTGCCCCATGCGCCAGCACCAAAACACTTTGTGGTTTAGAAGGAACAATGCTTTTGCCAGACACTTTCCCTATGTCTGCTGATACTTGAATTTTTATAGACTTCTCCTGCATACAGCAAATATCGAAAAAAAATGTAATCGCCATCCGAACAAAGACGCGGCTTATCAATATTTAATAGCGGACGACCAAACAGCCAGGCCCCGGGGTTTCTCACAATCCGGGCCTGAGGTTCAAACAATTTGCCAGGAAACCCAATTTACACTAACATTATATTATTTTGCCAAATGCTGAAGAGATCTAAAAAGACCTGGTTAAAATGAAAGCCTGCAAAATAGAAACGTTTTGAACCTGAATTGTTTTGGGTTTATATATGGTTATACTAAAGGTTAAATAAGGAAATTGCCATAGATTAATAAAAATGTTTATTTAACACAAGCGCATTTGTTCTGATTCATTATATTGCCGCAAATTTTCAGACCTATGAGAAATATTAATTTTTGTTTTGCTCTCCTGCTTTTTGCGCCCATCTTCATTTTCGCCCAAAACCGCAAAACGATAACCCAACGGTACGAAGTCCGCAAAACCAAAATCAAAGAAGTGTACGAAGTCCTTAATACGGATGATTCCACCAAAGACGGGAGTTATAAATATTATAGAAATAACCACCTTGTTACAGAAGGCTATTACACAGCAGGCAAAAAGGACAGCACCTGGACAGCCTACGGAAAATCACCGCTGGCGACCAGGCAATACGATCACGGAGCAGGAACTGGTGAGTGGATTTTCTATACTAATTCAGGAGAACGGGAATGGTCCTATTCATTCGACTCCAGAAAGATCTGGATGCCGGAAGAGGTTGCCCGTAAATTTGCAGACACTGTTACTTACTATTACCAGGATGATTCCGGCCAATGGAAAAGGGATAAAATGGATGTAAATCCCGTTCCGCTATACGGTGTCGCTGAGTATTTCAGATTCCTGTCTACACACCTTTATTACCCGCAGGAGGCGCAGGATCACGAGGACCAGGGCATTGTTCAGGTGGCCATCGTTGTCGACCAAAACGGTGAAGCCACAGACTGGTATATTTCCGAAAGCCCGGCGACTTCACTCAACGACGCCTCCCTTGAAGTAGTAAAAAGTTTTTACCATGAGTTTATCCCCGCAGAAAAAAACGGCAAAAAAGTAAAATGTATTTATTACCGGCCGGTCATTTTTAAACTGGAGATTGCGCATTTGTAAGAACAGCAACTTTATTTTCACACGCCTGAAATGTATTTCGTAAATGTTCGCAGTCCTGGGATCAAAAGCCTAAAGAGTACAACATAAAATCTGAAAACGATGGAACCTTAGTATATAGGTAATGAAGCTATAGCGCAATTAATAGTGGATCAAAGTGCGGGAAACTGTGCATTATACTAATATGAGGGAAATTGCCAGAAGCCAACACAAACTCTTACACTTTGTTTAGCGTCGCCAGCGCTTTTTTTTAACTACATTATGCCACATATGATCGTAAAGCAACACATTTTATTATAAAATTATATTTGTATAGCTATTTTTAGGACTACTCAGGCACCGGGCATCTCAATAGATACTCCCACTCAAAGCCCACTCAAAGCCCACTCAAAGTCATGGATACCCTATCAGGCAATTTTAGACCCAAACAGTCCCTCAAACCTGTATTCCGAATGCGACGCAAATGGAAAGCGCAAGAAAAAATCATATTTCATCATGAAAATCATAACAATCTGTGTTCCATTCGCCTCGCAGATGCAACAGAAATCCCTGGTATTTTCTGCGCTGTTCTCCATCATAGATATTTTTCTACAAGAAGATCCTAACCAAGCCACAAATTTTTGAACACCCGCGAATATTTTTGCACCTGAATCATCCATATCCTCTCCGTGAAACCACCAAGATAGCTATCATTCCAATATCCCGATAATCCAGTCAGGCACCGCCTGTCCGTTCCAACAATCCTGTAAAATACCATTGAATTCTTTATTCTATCCAGTACACCCATGTAACCAGCATTCTTCCGGATGGCCGGAATAATACTACACATTGATTTTTTGAAGTACGATCCAATCCTGTTGAAGGCTTACCGTATTATTTTTTAATAAATAAAACTCTATGATGATGAAAAAGTCTACGACTGTTTCGAATGTACGCTTATGCTTTTTACTCGTTCTTGGTTTTTCTTTGATTTCTGGATTGGCAAATGCCCAGTATTCGAGTTACTCCATTATTGAAACATTTGCCGGCGATGGACAGACTTCCGTTTTAAATGACGGTAACATTGCTACCAATGCCTCTTTAAACACGCCCCGGGATGTAGCCATTGACGCACAGGGCAATGTTTATATTGCAGATGCATTGCACCAGGTGATAAGAAAAATAGATGCCACTACAAAAATAATAACCACCATTGCAGGTACCGGAACAACTGGTTTTTCCGGTGACGGCGGGCTAGCCATATTAGCGGAATTGAATGATCCGGCTGGCTTGGCATTGGACGCAGCGGGCAATTTATTTATTGCTGACAGAAACAATAACCGCGTGAGACGGGTAGACGTTGCAACAGGAATTATTACAACAGTTACCGGCGGTATTATACCATTTTTGCCTGGGCCCAAAGTTTCCCTTTTACCGAATGATTTGTTACTGGACGCAGCCGGCAATCTCTATATTGCTGACGCAATACATCACACCATTTTTATACTACCATTCGGTGCCACATTAATTTCACCTTATGTCGGGCAGACCGGTCGTCTCGGGTTTTCGGGGGATGGTAGTTTAGCAATTAGTGCTGAAATAAATTTGCCCCACGGAATGCTGTTTGATAATGCAGGTAATTTTATATTCTGTGATAAAGGGAACAACCTGATTAGATCCGTATCTCCAGCGGGAATTATTACAACAATAGCAGGAAATATCTTTTTGGGGGGAGGGTATAGCGGCGATGGCGGTCGCGCTTTATTGGCAAAGCTGAACCAGCCTGATGATATTGCATTGGCCCCCGATGGCAGTCTGCTGATAGCAGATTTGGGCAACAACAGGATGCGCATGATTAACCCGGCAGGCATTATATATACAGTAGCCGGAACCGGTGCCACAGGTTTTTCAGGAGATGGCGGGCAGGCAACCCAGGCTGAATTAAATTTTCCGGATGGAATGGCGGTTGCAAGCGATGGTAAAACCTATATTTCTGATCAGTTCAACCATCGGATTCGCACTTTTACCATGCCGGTCATCAGTAATCCGGGCGCATTGCCGCTTATATTAATAAGTTTTGAGGGACGGTTAACAGGTGGAGATGTTGACCTGAATTGGGCAACGACCAGTGAAACAAACACAGCAAGTTTTACCATTGAACGCAGCAGCAATGGCCGTGATGGATGGGAAAGTATAGGGTCCCTTCCTGCAGCTGGTTTTAGCAGCATCAAATTGCAGTATACATTCACAGATAGAAAAGCCATGCCGAAAACGAACTTTTACCGGCTCAGGCAAATCGATAAAGATCAGACCTATGCTTACAGCAAAATTATCCAGGTAACCAACTACAGTACCGGTTCAACTCAAATTGGTGTATATCCAAATCCTTTTGCAGAAAGTCTTACCATTAATATATTCAGCAATAAAAAATCTTTGGTCGATATAGACGTGCTGAATGCAGCAGGCCAGGTGCAAATTCGCCGGACTGTTACCTTAAATACAGGAACAAACATGGTGGTTGTAGACCAATTGAATGGGTTAACACCAGGTATGTATTTTGTGAAGTTTGTAAGTGATGGCAAGACGGTCACCCAAAAAATCATCAAACAATAAGTCATAGAATATTTATTTTATCAGGTAATCGGAACTCCTGCTGTGCATAGCAGGAGTTCCGACTATCACTATCTATAAAATTGCAAAAAAATCATACCCATGATGTTTAACCCTAATTAAATATTTCATTTCATATGAATACCTTTCTTTATATAAATATTTTAGCCTTTCTTTTATTTCCCTGGATAGATTTTCAGAGAGATTTGGCTGGCAATGATTGCAAGAGATACAGGATAACCAGGCAGGTAAATAATGATACCGTGGTTACCTGCTGTATTAATCCACCAAAGGAAATTGTAGTTTCAAAAACTCAAAAATACCTGCTTGTTAGCTGGATATCCGAGAATATACAGGATTTTGATCATTACGAAATGGAAGTGGCTGTAGATAGTAATCATTTTGTACTATCGTCCATTATCCCTTCCATTGTTGACAACAATCCTGTTAAAATCTACAATAGTCCTGTATATAAAGCAAAAACAAACAGGTACTTGCGTTTAAGAATGATAGACAGGAATAGCAAAGAAACAGTATCCGGAATTATAGACCTGGCAACACACCCATAATGTCAATTTCGGGAAACCTGGAACGCAAATACCCAATGAGCCACACATTAATGCGTGGCTCATTGGGTATTTGGATAATTTTATTTTAACCATCATTGAGAACAATAGGTTGTACGTATGAGTGATGCTTTTGTAATTTGGTTCTAATCTTCAGCTTCATTTTAATCTGTATAGCTATTTTTCCATCTATGACCGTTTCTGACATCATCCTGTCCGCCAACACAGTTTTTTTTCTATCAGCTTTGTGGAATGAAAAAAATACTAATTTTTATCGCTCTGCTTGCATCAGTGATAGCCAGGGCGCAAGTCAGCACCGTTTCTTTACAGGCCGGCGGATTAACCTGCAGCATGTGCAGCAACGCCATCAATAAATCATTGAAGACACTGGATTTTATACAGGATGTGTATGCAGATATCAAAACATACACCTTTATAATATCATTCAGGCCGGGTATTGACATTGATTTTGATAAGATAAAAAATAAAGTGGAAAGCGCTGGATTTACGGTGAACGCTTTTGTTGCTACTATTTATTTTGAGAACGTTCAGGTAACCGAAAGTCAGCCTGTGATCATGCAGGATAAAACGCTTTTGTTTCAACAGGTCACTGAACAGGTTTTAGATGGCGAAAAGAAAGTCAGGTTGCTGGATAAAGGCTTTGTCTCCGCAAAGGAATTTAAAAGGAATCTTTTCCCAGCTTCACCTGCGCATACCTATCATGTTTCCCTTTAATTTTTGTACTGGTCATTTTTTGATAAACCTTACACAATGAAAAAACCATTACTGGCTGCCCTGCTTTTTCTTTCTGTTGCTGCACAGGCGCAGGAATTGTTTTCGATGACAGAACCAGCCAGCAATATGGCCGCCCGGAGTATCGCTTTTAGAGTTGACAACTTTGTAATGGATGAAATTAATTCAGCAAAAATAAACTACCATCTTATTCCGGGAATAAGGGTGGGTGTATCAAAGAAATTGATGGTCGGCAGCAGCGCTTTTTTCAGCAACCGGCTTGCACAATTTAAAGCAGAAGGTGCCAGCTTCTATGCAAAATACCGTTTCCTGAGTAAGGATGCTGTTCAACAGCATTTTCGTATGGCGGCCTTTGGGATGCTGAGCTTTAATAACAGTGATATTCACCAGGAAGAGATCAACCTGTACGGCCATAATACCGGGTTTGAAGCCGGACTGGTTGCCACACAACTATTGCATAAAGTGGCGATGTCTTCCACCGTCTCATTTGCCAGGGCAAGTGACAATGGAAATAACAATAAATTTATTTATGGATTGCAAAATAGCAGGGTCATCAACTTTTCTTTTTCCGCAGGTAAACTCATGCTGCCGGCACAGTATAAAGATTACCGGCAGACCAATCTAAACCTGATGCTGGAATTGCTGGCACAGATTAATACTGGCTCGGGTAAATATTATACGGATGTTGCGCCATCGCTGCAACTGATTTTTAACAGCGCAAGCAGGATTGACATTGGTTATAAAAAACAGGTCAGCGGTAATTTATTAAGAACCGCCCCAAACGGGTTCTTTATCCGCATAGACCATAATTTATTTAATGTTTTTTAAGAGCGCCGGTTCCCGGTGTTTTTTGGGGTAATGCAGCCATATAATACCGCCTGATTTTTCGTGTGTTGTATGCATTGTTGATACTTCGGCAATCTTAGTATTGTTTTTATTAAATAACCCCCAATCTACCCGGCACAATGCTGTTTTCCTGCGTCTTCCGGTAATTTATATCGCCACCAGCAAATGATTTATTGTTGTCCGTTTTTGACGCCAGGCTGTCCTTTATAACGCTGAAAGCCACGATAGCTTTGCATTATACAATAACCATCTAAATAAAATAAAATGAAAAAGACATTATTCGCATTACAGGTGTTTGGCCTGGTTTCTATGTTACCCATCGTTGCAATGCTCGAAATGAATCATGTTCCACTCCATCTGAACACAGTTTCAGAAAGCATCCATCAATCAGCTGCCGCGGCGGTTGTTACGCCGGAAGTATTAAAGGATGAATTGCCGGGAGAAACCCTGACCATATCACTGGCAACTTTTTTATTGAAAACAACCTGGTAATACACACAAAAATGAGGATTTATAAAATAATCTTATTGGGCATGGTATTATTGTGTGGCATTGCTGTACGGGCGCAGGCAGACACATCCAGTGTTGAACAGTATTGCCAGCTGATGGCTGCACAGCGCCTGCTGAGTAACAAAGTGACCATTGATATTGACTTTGGCGATGAGAAAAGTTATTGGAAAGATGACCGGCTTACCACTGGCGACGGAAAACTAAAAAAGTTCAATACAATCGTTGATGCCATGAATTATATGGGACAGGCAGGCTGGATATTCATTAGTGTTTATCCGGTTCATATCGGCTCCGCCGAAATATTTCATTTCGCTTTTAAAAAGCGGTTTCCAAAATCTGAAGTTCAAAACTAAAAAAGACGATATTTTTTTGCCAAAAACATCGATAAATTTGATATGGCCAGCAGATTTTGAACGAATTAAATAATCATTATGGAAAAAAGTGTAGCTATCCTCATGGCTGATTTATCGGGGTACAGTGCGCTTACCGAAACGCATGGCGCAAAAACCGCTGCCAATTTAATTGACAGGTATATTGCTATCGCGGAAAGTTGCCTTGCTGGCGATAGCAGGCTACACCAGCAAACCGGCGATGAATTAATGTTCGTATCTGCTTCGCCGGATGCAATGCTGGCTACCGCCCGGCAGTTAGCGGCCGCAACCGCCGATGAAGTATTGTTTCTTCAGTTGCATGGCGGACTGCATTATGGAAAACTCTTGAAACGCAGGGGAAATTATTTTGGCACAGCCCTCAATCTTGCAGCCCGGATTGCATCCAAAGCCAGCGCCGGAACTTTTTATTGTTCTGCCGAATTTGCAGGTGCCATAACCGAAACCCCGGCAGCTTCATTCAAATCCAAAGGAAACTACGTTTTAAAAAACATCAGTGAAGAAAAAGAGCTATTCGAAATCAATGTAGAAAAAATAAAAACCGGTTATATTGATCCTGTTTGCCGCATGGTAATTCTCGACCCGGCGAACGCATTTCATCTTACGGGCGAAGACCAACCTTTTTTTTGTTCATTTCAATGCCTCGAATTATATAAGAGAACTCAACAATTTAATCAACTGAATCAACCTGTACATTGATTTGACAGTAATCAACATTTTTATCCTGTTAATAAAATATAAAATTATGACTCCGGTATTTATAGGTATTGCTTCGGGGCTGGTTACCATATTACTGATTGCTCTTTTAAAATTGCGTGATACAAAACTGATTTACGGGCTGGTACTTGCGGGTATCGGGTTTCTGTATGTTGGCTTTGTATGGACTGATCTGAAAGCACTTGTAATAAATGCCGTCCAGGCCGTCTCATTCGTGTTGCTGGGATATTATGGCGTTAGAAAAAGCGGTTATTTACTGGCAGCCGGGTATTTTTTACATGGCTGCTGGGACATCGTCTACAATTACCTGGCAACACCAGGTTTAGTGCCGCCACATTACGATTGGTTTTGTTCGTCGCTCGATTTTACTATTGGTATTTACCTTTTCCTGTATCATTCACAGCCCCGTCTAAAATAAATTACGGCATATGGTCCATACCAACAGATTGATGGGGAGAAATATTACTACTGACCATTCATTACCCAAACACCAATCTTTCTAAATCCCATCTTCGGCAGTAAAAAAAGTTTTACTTGTCTGTAATTGACATCATGTTGTCCGTTTCTGCCACTTTACTTCTGTGTACCTTTAATATCAAGATTTAATAAACTCAATGTATGCAGAAGTTCGCCTTTATTATCCCCCCAACTGTTGAATTACTGGATCTTGCCGGGCCTGTACAGGTTTTTACGGAAGCGAAATTTTATGGCTTTGAGATTGCAATCGAGTTTTATAAATACGATGAAGAACCTGTGAGTACCGCCGGCCTGGGCTTTGGAAATGTGGCGAATTTTAGACTGGCGAAATTGAAACAAGGTGATTTTGTTTTTGTACCCGGCATGGATATGGAATACGTGGAAAGTATTTCCTTCGCCGCGCAAAGAGAATTTTTCAATTGGCTAAAAGAATGTTCAGACAGGGAAATAACGGTCTGTTCAATTTGCAACGGGGCCTTTGCGTTGGGCCATGCGGGTTTGCTGAAAGATACCGAATGTACAACGCATTGGAGGCGGGTGAAAGCCCTGCAAAACCAGTTTCCACAAGCGAAAGTAGTCGCTGATATTTTATTTATTAAAAGCAATAACGTTTACACAAGTGCGGGCATTAGTGCCGGTATTGACCTGGCATTGGCCATACTGGAAGACCTGAAAGGTCCCCTTTTTACACATAAGGTGGCCAGGGGATTGGTGGTTTACCACCGGCGGAGTGGTAAACACAACCAACAAAGTATCTACCTCGACTACAGAAATCATATAAACCCGCAGGTGCATGAAGTACAGGATTACCTGATTGAAAATCTTTCCAAAGAAAATGATATTGAATCGCTGGCCTCCCTTGTTGGCATGAGCCCGAGAAACCTAAGCCGTGTATTCAAGGAAAAAACCGGTTCCACCATATTGGAATACCTTACCCTTTTGCGCATTGAATACGCAAATACGATGATCAACAATCCGGAATATACCATTGAATATATAGCTTCCCGTTGTGGATTTAAAACCGCCAGGCAGTTGCAACGCATACTAAAGAAATAATTCTCAGGTATACGTTGCCGGTATAGGATCTCCCCCCGGTGAAAGATTAGGTTTGCAACGGTCCAACATATCGGTAAGTATTGAGAGATACTCCCGTGGGCGTGGTAGTTGTGCTTACGAAAGCGAGTTCGCGCGCATTAACACTGTCCGAAAAGAAGCGTTTGCCCCGGCCCAGCAAGACCGGGTAAACGATCAGCACTACTTCGTCTGCCAGTCCCTGCTCGAGCAACATGGACGTCAGCGTTGAACTTCCCCAAACGAGCAGGTCGGGGCCATCCTTTGATTTAAGATCGCGAATACCCTCAATGATGTCTGCGCCCAGATCTCCAATCGGACCCCATTCGAGGCTGTCGGGTCTGTGGGTAGCGATGTATTTTGTTGCGGCATTCAGACTGTTTGCCATCGGACTATTTCCAGCTTTCGGCCAGTAGCCGGACCAAATATCATAGGTGCGGCGGCCAAGCAACAGATCAAAGTCCGCGCCTTGTGATTCCACCACAGCCGCCAGCCCGGCCGGGGATCTGTACGGTGTCGTCCATCCTTTATACTCATAGCCTTCGCCGTGCTCGATTATGCCGTCCAGCGAAATGTGTTCGAAGATTCTGATCTTTCTCATTTTGTTTACTTTAGTTTAATTGTAATCCAAAGTTATACGAACGTGTTATACGCCTGAAGGGCAATCGGGACAATTAGAGGGGCATTTGCGACTATTTGAATTTATCAAAAGAGAGGGTACCAAGGCTGCTATCTTTTAAACAGTTCCTGTCATTTAAATTTTTATCGTGGTCAAAAAAAAGCATGTTACCACCACCATGGTAACATGCTCATTAAAAAATATTCGGGCGAAAGTTCAAAAATATGCAAGCCCGGATAACCTATAATTCAGAAGCCTGGTAAACCCGTGCCCGTAATTCTTTTGCTGCATTCACCATTTCTTTCAGCGCCATTTTTGTTTCATCCCAATGACGGGTTTTTAAACCACAGTCCGGATTTACCCAAAGCTGATCAGAAGGTAATACCGACCTTGCCTTTTCCATCAATGCAATCATTTCGGATGCAGAAGGAACCCTTGGAGAATGAATATCATATACACCGGGACCAATTTCATTCGGATATTTAAAATGCGCAAAGGCGTCCAGTAATTCCATCTGTGAGCGTGAGCATTCAATGGTAATGACATCCGCATCCATATCTGCAATATGCTGAATAATATCGTTGAACTCGGAATAACACATATGGGTATGGATTTGTGTTTCATCCTTCACGCCACTGGCAGATATCCGGAAAGCGCGGACCGCCCATTGCAGGTATTCTTCCCAGTTTTCTTTTCTCAGTGGTAAGCCTTCGCGGATAGCAGGTTCATCTATCTGGATGATTTTTATACCTGCTTTTTCAAGGTCCGTTACTTCATCGCGGATGGCCAATGCAATTTGTGTACAGGTTTCACTGCGTGGTTGATCATTGCGTACAAAACTCCATTGCAAAATAGTAACCGGGCCTGTCAGCATTCCCTTCACCCACTGACTGGTGAGTGATTGCGCAAAAGATGTCCAACGCAATGTCATGGGCGCCGGGCGGCTTACATCTCCATAAATAATCGGCGGTTTTACACAGCGGCTTCCATAACTCTGTACCCAGCCATTTTTTGAAAATGTAAAGCCGTGGAGCTGTTCACCGAAATATTCCACCATATCATTCCGTTCAAACTCGCCATGCACCAGCACGTCAATCCCCGTTTCTTCCTGCCAGCGTATCGCGTCCATTGTTTCTTTGGCTATCAGTTCATCATACTGCACCTGGCTGAGTTCGCCTTTCTTATATTTAGCCCGCCAGTTTCTTACTTCTTTTGTTTGCGGAAATGAACCGATCGTTGTGGTGGGAAACAGGGGCAGCTTTAATGCTTCCCTTTGTTGTAATTTCCTTACAGAAAAGTTATTGTTGCGTTTGGAATCGTTTTCTGTGATCGCTGTCACCCGTTGCTTTACTTTTTCATTGTGAATGAGGCCGGATGTTTTACGGCTTTCAGCCGCACGGATATTTTCCTGTAACAGGATACCTGCAGGTTCAGTATTTTCGCCGGAGGCCAGTTGTTTCAATGTTACTACTTCATCAATCTTTTGCCTGGCAAAGGCCAGCCATTGTTTTATTTCAGGAGCCAGCGTTGCATCATTTGTTTCCAGGTCCAGGTCGCAGGGAGAATGGATAAGTGAACAGGACGGTGCTATCCATATCCTTAATTCGCCTATTTTGTCAACCGCTTTTTTGATCAAAGCGAGTGAATGCTGAAAATCATTCTTCCAGATATTCCTGCCATCTACTAACCCCATTGAAAGATTGGTTTTTGTTTTTACAAATTCTGTTGCCAGTATATCATCCAGTTGTGCGGGGCAACGAACCAGGTCGAGGTGCAGTGTATGAACAGGCAGGTTTAGTACAAGCCGGAGGTTTTCTCCATAGCATTCAAAATAACTGGCCAGTATAAAATGCAGGTGCGGCAATTTGCGGACTATTTCTTCGTAAGTCTTTACAAAGACCTGTTGCTCTGCAGTTGTAAGGTTCAGTGAAAGACATGGCTCATCCAGTTGAACATAATGTACCCCTGCATCATCTAATTTTTTTAAGATTTCAATGTAAACGGGCAACAGGTTTTTTATCAGTTCGAGCCGGTGAAAACCTTCCTGTTTTTCTTTGCCCAATAGCAAATAAGATACCGGCCCCAGCAGTACAGGCTTTGCCTTAATGCCATTTTCTCTTGCTTCCAGGAATTCATTCAACACTTTTTTACTGTACAGGGTAAACTTCTGATTGGCGGTGAACTCAGGAACGATGAAATGATAATTGGTATCAAACCATTTGGTCATTTCCATGGCAGTAATATCGTGACCATCTTTCTGGTAACCCCTGGCCATAGCAAAAAGTAAATCGATATCCGGCAATTGCTTTTCTTCCATAAGGGAATGATACCGTTCGGGAATGGCGCCTACCATCAGGCTGGTGTCCAGTACCTGATCATAAAACGAAAAGTCGTTGCAGGGAACCAAATCAATACCTGCATCTTTTTGTAGTTGCCAATTTTGCCGGCGGATGATTTTGCCGGTAGCCAGCAATTCCGTAACAGGGATTTTCCCCGACCAATACAGCTCGGAAACCTTTTTTAATTCACGCTGGCTGCCTATCCTCGGGTAGCCCAGGTTGTGTGTTTGCATGATAGTGCTTTTAAATGATGAAATAATCAATCAAAGCTCAATAGCTAAACTTCACAAAGATTTCGGGAATGATACAAACAGTATGGTGAAGGCGCAATGATGCCGGGGCACGGTTGTCCGGAAAAAATTACACCATCAATCAGACAAGCTGCTTCATTCCACGAAAGCATCGTCATTGACAGTAAAGGCAGGTCTCCTGACTTGTAACATTTTTTACCGTCCTTCCCGTAGCGCTTTTGGCGCCACAGTGGATACACGCGGGTAAAAACTTTTTGTGTTACTTACAGTTGCGGGACAGCTTGTGATTTGCACACAATTCCCTATTAATCCCACCGTAGCGGGAACCTTTTCTGTATGATGAAGAAATATAGTAAAGAACTTAACTGGCGGCAAATATACAGTTTTGCATGTTAATTAATCGTGGTGCTCTTTATTCTGAGTTTTACTATAAGGTTGGTATCAAGGATGCCGTCAAAGAAATTCATTACAATGTCTTCTCCGCACATGGCCGTAATAGCTATCTAAGGTTAGATACAGTGTTTTATTAACACGATCTTTCCTGCGCCCGGTTTCGGTTACCAGCGTTATCTTATGATTGACAGTCAGAAAGTCGAAAGTTGGATTGGAATCATATTGGTTTATTTGAAATGGTTAAATATTCGTTGCCGATCCTCGTTCTCTTTATCATTCTTGTGATACAATTCAATAAATACAATCCTGCTTTCTTCTTTAAACAACGCATATGTCAGGCGGAATCCGGAATTAACACCCCTGCCTTTCAACGACCTGCATGCAATTTTTTTTACCTTTATCACGCATGTTGTTAAGCCAAGTCCATCGATTTGGTAACTAAAAGGTGGCCGCTCATCTGGAGATATTGCCAATACTTTTTGTATCACGGCTATGTCCTCAGTCAATGTGCGGTATTTTTTCAGGAGGACTTTCAGATCCTTTTTATATTCAGGAAGGGATTCAAAATTCATGGCGCTTCTATTTCATTGCCATAGTTCCTTACCGAGAAGGGGGCTTCCCTGTAAAACGCAAGTTCATAGTCAATGTCTTCCCCCTCTTTCGAGGCAAGCCACGGCATATCTTTATGCGAATAGGCACTGATAGCGGAGGCAGACCAATCGGAAAATTGCTGGATCACTTTATCAATCACCTCCTTTTCACTTGCTTTAAGTATAGTCAGGTCTGGTTTTACCAGGGGTAAGTATCGCGTTTGCGGGAATCCGTGGTAATCCGTTTTAATGCGTTGCAACTGGTTGTTTTCCAGCATCTGGTTTACGATTGTATCCAGCTTTTGGGGAACCGGACCATAAGGGAGTTTGCGATACTTTGCACCGGTTAATTGTTCTTCATACAATTCATAGTAATTAAAATCGGCAAAATACAGCAGCTTATACAAAACGGTTTCTCCCACATTGGGTTTGCCCGCACAACATTCCAGGATATAAAGCAAAACGTTCTTAAATTTTTCCACCTGCAACTTCGGAATGGAAATACGTGTTTCATTTTTCACAGGCTTTGGTGCGGAATGCTCATAGATATCAGCTGCAAAATCGCCTGAAACAAAGTCATCCAGTGAAAATTCCAATACCGCCGCGAATTTTTGCAATTCTATTATGTCTAATCCACGGTTACCTAATTCAATCTGCGCCAATGAAGGCCGCGACATCTTCACTCTTTTTGCGAGATCTTCCTGCGACAACCCCTTTTTCTTTCGCAGTTCCGTAATGCGGATACCGATTTGTTTTTGTGATAGTTTTCCTTTCATAAATAATGCGCTGACACAAAAATACAATTGTTTCATTATAAAACAAACAGAAGTTTCATTTTAAAACATTTTATATACGAACACTCGGGCTTTTACCGGCGTATCGGCACGCCGCGCGCTATTTCCATTAAATTGATACCGTGGTTATTTGTTCATGAATACAAGGGGCGGAAACCCCAATAAAAAATTATTGGGGTTAAAATAATGCTACTAGAAGATGACGTTGACGCCCTGATTTTACAATGGGCAGTGATTGAAACAAAAAATATTTTCTTACTTCTTAAACTTCAGCATCCATTCATAAATACTCTGGTTATTTTCCTTATACAATGGATCGAGGGCTTTGGTCCAGGCGTCGTGTACCGCCGATTGAAAGATGGTTGCCCGGGCAGGCACCAGCGGGCTATCGGCGTTGACCATATTTACAAAATTGGTGGTAACAGAAGAAGGCGTAACAGGATCGCCGGAATTATGAAATGCCCAAAGCGGAACGCCACCGGCAGCGATACCGGCTGCATTGGAAGATTGATCCGCACCAAACGATGCACCAGAAACGGAAACCGCTGCGGCAATGCGACTGGCGAACTGCCCGGCCATTTCTGTTGTTAGTACCCCACCCATACTAATGCCTGCGAAATAAATTTTTTCGGGGTCTACCCGGTAATGCGCCAGTGCATAATTTAAAAAAGACAGCACCATGGCATCAGGCGGAATGGCGCGGAACTGAGGTGATAAAACAACAAACGAAAAATTGTTTCCATCGATATTGAAATTGGGCGGGAATTTCTTTTCACTGATTATTTTTGCGATGCCGTCATTTAAAACCAGCGGTAAATCTCTTCCGCCATCGCCCAGTTGGCCGGCGCCATGCAGAAAAATAATAAGCGGGTATTTTTTTGTCGTTTCCAGGTAATGGTTGGGTATACTTTCATAGTAACCGCCTACATACTGGTTAATATTAAGCGTAAGCGACCGCTGGTTGGCCGGCGCATCTTCTACAATGCTGTTGTTGGCATCTGACCCCTTTGGCGTATCGTCTTTTTTGCAACCTGCAAAAACTGCCATCAGCAAAACGAACATAAGCAGATTTCTTAACGGATTAAACATAACAGTGAGTTTGCTTTTTTAAATGGTATGGATATGCTGTATAACTGAAATAATCATAACCGGGTCAACATGTGCTTTCAATTCCCGCATACAATGCGGGTTTTAAAAACACAGCAGGCATCTTAATTGAAACAAGCGCCCGGTTGTTTGACCTGGCGAACAATCAATAGTTAATAACACGCAAAAAGGTTTTCCTGGAAAAAAGGCTTCAGGGGATATTTTACTATGGTGTAAATAGTAAAAGGTACAATCGCATAATCATTCGTTGAAAAGGATAAGGCTTGTCAGTGATAAGGTGTGGAGTGTATACTATTTTTCACAAAGCATATGCCAATGCATATAAAAATTGAGTTTTTGAAAATATATTCCTGTACTGAATGATTACTGATGGCAATAATACCGCACAATAAAATAAGATAAAAAAAAGAATGTAGAAAATAGTAGAAGTACGAATCTGCAAAACTAAAAACACTTATCTCATTCCAGTCTGCAAATATGAAAAGAAGACTTCCCTATTGGTGCATCCCTTTCATTAACAAAACACGCGTGGGGTTTAAATATGATTACGTTGACCGGAATAGAAAAGGTTGGGTAGAAATACACTATTGTGAATACTGGGATGCAGCTGCAGCCTGGAGGTTGTTGCTTTTTTTCCACAATTGACAGTCACTGGTGACCGTGGTAGATGTTTTCATTTAGGTGATTGTTCCACGCCCTGTTTCATGACTTCCCTTATTTCTTCAATAAAGGCGCTGGTGGAAAGAGGTTTTTGTAAAAAATAATCGGCCTTGCAATTTTTAACGGCTTCTTTGTCTTCCGGCAATGCAGAATAGAGCACAACCGGAATATGGCGCAGCTCCGGAGCATTTTTTATCTGCCGGCAAATTTCCCGGCCATCAGTGGGTGGCATATGTATGTCGAGTATAATAATATCCGGCGTAATATAATTAATGGTCCTCAATACCGCAGTGCCATCTGCCAGCGTGGTAACGCTATAGCCATTCGACTTCAATACGTTCTTCAGCATGCTTAACAAATCCATATCGTCATCTACCAATAAAATTTTTTTCATTAAAGCCTTTTTTTAGCTTTTAGTATCATCAGAAATAATGCCATTCCGTTGGTTGCTGTACAACGGTGATGGGTAAGTCTGAAAACATGTTATCATGCGGTTAATTGATTTTCGCGATACGCAGTATGTCCAGACAACAAAAAAGCCCCGTTTCCGGAACTCCTTGTAAAAAGCAGGAAGGGTGACTATTGTATAATGATTATTTGTTTTGGACCCACCGGTAATGGAATGGCTAATATGAAGAGGGACAACCCCAATTGCGGGCTTTATTTTTAAAGACTGGCAAATGGATGCCGGAATAAAGAAGCTGAATTTTAGTCGTTTAATCCCATCCTCATTTGAAGCATATAGCTGCAAAAGCCAGCTTTTTCGTATGCCCTGATAGCCGGCAGGTTACTGGTATAGACTTCCAGCCGGAACTCGGTAATTTGATGCTGGATGGCCCATTCCTTTAATGCCCCGATAATTTTTTCGTTGACACCCTTGCCCCGGTATGCAGGATGGGTGTACATAAAACCAAGATAGGCATGGTGGGTGTGCTTTGCATAATCTTTGGCCATTTCAATACGCGCATAACCGGAACCAATGATTTCATTGTCCAGTACCGCAACCAGCAGCTCAATATGCGGGGCCCTGATCATCTCCGGCAGATCATAATAGTGAAGGGGATCGTCTTTCAATGTAATATCAAACGGGCGCTCGGCATGTATAACCCCCTGCTCAAAAATAAGCAGGGTTTCCATATCATCCGGTGTTGCCTTTCTGATGACGATTTTATCCATGGTGGTTGATTGGTTGATTGGTTAATCGGTTGATCGGTTGATCGGTTGATCGGTTGATCGGTTGATCGGTTGATCGGTTGATCGGTTGATCGGTTGATCGGTTGATCGGTTGATCGGTTGATCGGTTGATCGGTTGATCGGTTGATCGGTT